>SWBY01008320.1_pt1 | contig 20344 bp, 15 predicted proteins | sample 4693071 | NCBI WGS metagenome assembly SWBY01 (sample SAMN10267273, study PRJNA491770) | bioreactor metagenome | isolation source: DHS bioreactor inoculated with marine methane seep sediment | place: Japan: Omine Ridge, Nankai Trough | collected 2006-05-06 | reverse complement strand
TATTCAACTCGGTAATAAGCAAATCACTGACATCGATAGCCGGATTAAAGAAAAGTACACCAGCTTTGGAATCGATAATAAGCGTATAGCCCTGTTGTTCACCAAAGTCTTTAACTACATCCTGAAGGGTTTTGAGAATTGGCTCCAATTCCTTATCCTGCAATGCTTTCATCTCAAAACGAGCATCCTCTGTCTTGGCCTGCAGGTCACGACCTTGCTTCTGGTAATCTCGGGCCTTTTCTTGCTTTTTCTCCTCACTCCAGACGGAGCTCTTCTTCTCAATCTCTTCTTTAAAGGCCATCAAGGCCTCTTCGTCCTTTTTAATTGTTTTCTGCAGTTCCAGGGCCTTTTTCTCAAATCTTATTTTTGCCTGCTTACCCGTTTCGGATTCTACCAGAACTTTTTGGATATTCATTACTCCAACCTTTGTTTCTGCCTGTACCACTCCGGCAGTAAAGGAAGCAATCACAAAAACAGCCAGAAACAGTCCAACAAAACACTTCTTTCGTATCATCATTTACTCCTGTTCCCGATAAGCGGGAGATAAGTCGGGATAAGCACCTGGATAGAATGCCATAATATCTCGATTTTATTAAAAAATAACTAGCATCCCATCACAGAACACACAATACTTACTGCTAGGAATCTATGGGACTTAGAAAATCATAGCGAAAAATGAATGAATTGAGGTCAGATTGCCATAGATTTTAAGCAAAAGTAGTACTATTTAGTGAAAAGCTATGGGAATATGGGCCAATTCAGGCATGTTGCAATAGATTTCCCTCTAAGCCCGACAGGCTCCTAGGCACTAAAAAACAATATGGGCGGCATAAGGCCGCCCATATTTCAACACAAAACATCTTTTAAAAAAAATTACTTCACAATCACAAAATCATCACGTCTGTTCTGTGACCAAGAAAGTTCATCATGTCCGTGCAGGAGAATACGTTCCGCACCATAACTGGTTGTAGTCAGACGGCTGTTGTCTACACCCAGGTTCACCAGATATTTCCTGGCACTCTGAGCCCTTCGCTCTCCGAGGGCCATATTGTATTCACGTGTTCCCCGAGGATCACAATTTCCTTCAATTTTGATAGCAACCTCAGGTGTTTTCATTATAAAATCAGCATTAACCTGAATACGGGAAACCTGATCCGAGCGAATAGCGGATGAATCAAAGTCGAAATAAACCGGCAGCATCGGCCCGGAAGTTCTTCCTTCCATAATCCCGAGAGATTTGGATTCAAGAGATTCTTCCGCGCCAATTGCTGTGTTATCGGCCTGGGGTGCCACAACTTTGTCGCTGTCATCTTTGCCACCACAACCGCCAAGAGTGAGCAAAGATACTACCAGCAACAGGGGAAACAGTCCTTTCAAAGTATCAAACATTTTCAATCTCCTTGTACAATATTTAATTTTCATCTAGCCTCTTCTCTTTAAACTTTTACCACATTTATTATAACTATACAGCCACCTATCTATATAAATCAATAAGGCTCATATTCAAGTTTTTTTTCTCAACTGCAATTTTTCCTTGAAAAAAATAGCAATCTACTCAAAATAGACTCTTTCCAGCTGATTTTTCTCACAGGAGCTCACTCATTACAAGACAAGCTACCATTTCTTTTCATTAAACAACACCAGAAAGTAAAATTTTTCTGGAATAATATTAATTTTTCACACCCATACGGCTACCACAAATGACCAATCGACAAACACCCCGTACCAATCTGAATCTTTCTGACCTGAATTCCATGATGGCATCCAATAATTATGGAACCTATTTTGGTATTTCCCAGAAAGTTTTTGACCAGGTTTGGGGAAATCTGACAGCAAAGGATGGCAATTCGATTGCCTACATCTCCATGGAAATTGGGGCAGACCCGGACGTATTTAATCCTGTCAAAAAACGACTTCTGGAACTTGAACGTACAAGTTCCATGGATAATCGCCTCAAGGCCTTTGTCCAAAAAGTCCTCCATGGCCCTGAAAAAATCCCCAATTATGGCGGAGGCCTTGGTGTACTGGCCGGAGACACTCTGAAAAGTTATGCGGACTGCAGAATACCGGTTATTGCTGTCTCACTTCTTTATCGACAGGGATACTTTTCCCAGATATTAGATTCACACCTTGGACAAATCTCTCAAGATGTTGACTGGCACCCCGAAGAGACCCATGGCCTCTATCTTCTTCGGCATCCTGAACAAAAGCAAAAGCCCCTTGAAATTGAGATCCCATTTTCAAATGAGTATGATCAAACTACTGTAGCCAAAGCCCATGTCTGGATGAAACTTGAGATCAACCATACCCTTGATTATTTTGTTCCGGAGCTTCTCCTAGACTTCTACCTTCCCGACAATCCGGCCCCAATCTTAGATGCCGCCGGTCAGCTATACATTGCCGAATCATCAATAATAAAAGCAAATCAACGTAGAATGCTGGGCACCAGCATTCTACCAGTACTCCATGAACTGGGGATTACCTCCAAGACCTTTCATTTAAATGAACAACATGGGGTAGTCGTGGTTTTACAGATGATAGCCGAAGAACTGCATAACAAAATCGGCAAGCAAGACATGACAAAGGTAAGTAACAAGGAGATCCTGAACGCTGCAGCTCGTGTGGCAGAACGACTGGTTTACACCATCCATACTCCGGTAAAGGCAGGACATGATCGTTTTGACAAATCCCTCTATGCAGGAATCAGCCACAAAACCTGTCAACGAATACTTGACCTCCTGGCCCGGGACGAGGAAAATCCCAACTCCTATAATTTCACAACTCTTGCCATGCGTGTCAACCGGACAGCCAACAGTGTCAGTCGACTTCACCGGGATGTTACCCACAAACAATTTCCTCAATTTGCTGAAAAAATCACGGCCATCACCAATGGAGTCCACCACCTGACCTGGATAAGTGACAATCGGGCAGAGGTTTTTGATGCATGCAAAGAACTGTCAGACTGGCGAAACAACCCCGGGGTATTTGCTAAGGCTAAAGCCATGTATGCTGACGAAAAATTCCGTAACATGCTCCTGAGTGCATGGAAAAAGGATACCAGGATATTATTCGACTTCGTCAACAAAATGCTCTCCAAGCACCGTAAACAACGGGACGAGACCTGGATTGATCCACCAAACTATTTTTCATCAATTATTGATTGGGATAAAAAACTCAGCCCGGAGATATTTACCATTGGCTTTGCCAGAAGATTTTCAACCTACAAAAGGGCTGATTTGATTTTTGACAATATTGATACTCTGGCCAATATCCTGAAACGTAAAAAGCAGCCGGTCAATTTTCTTTTCTCCGGTAAAGCCCATCCAGCGGATGAACCTGGTAAATCAGTAATCAAGCTGATCCTTGACTACCAGAAAGAACTCTATGACAAGAGCGGCGGCCTGGCCAACCTGATTTTTATCTCTAATTATGATATGCATATTGCCAAAATGATGGTCGCAGGCGTTCACGCCTGGCTCAACAGCCCGAAGCGCCCCTTGGAAGCCTCCGGGACATCGGGTATGAAGGCCGCTCTCAACGGAGTACCCAACATCTCCATCATGGACGGCTGGTGGGTGGAGGGTCATCATGATGGACAGACGGGGTGGAAATTTGGTCATGAAGGTCCGGTCGAAGAAGCCAATTTAAGTGAATCACCGGATTCACTCTTTTACACTGAGGATGCCACTGATTTTTACAAACTCCTGCCCACACTTCTTGATGATTTTTATGACACCCCGAACCACACTGTTTTTCTGGACAAGGCAGTGATGAACCTGGCTCTTAACATCCCAATCTTCAATACCCACCGAATGGCGGCTGAGTATTTAAAAAAATATAAACTGAGCCTTTCCAGAGAAAAACAAAAGAGAATGGATGATTTTGCTGAACTTTATAAGAGCAATTATTAGTGCCTTACTCCATAAAAATTGTCACAAAAAAACAGGTAAGCGTAGACTCCGAGAAACCACGAGAGGGTTTTGAAACCAGAAACTTAGAACTATCACCAAGGCACTGAAAAGAGCCAGCGTAACGTATATTTTTCCGACTGGTCGGGTTAGTAACTTTTCAGCAAAACTAAAAAGTTCCGATTGAGTCGGGTTACATTTTACTGAAAGTTAATTCAAATTTTTATTGGAAGAAGTAAATGGATGCTGTAGGTTTCATCTCATCCTAATACGTGATACCCCGATAAACGGAAAGCAAGTCGGGACTCAGTTCGGTACCCCCTTGAGGGGTATAAGTGCCTTTACAACTGGAGACCAGCATGGCCAAAGTTCACATCAGCCCTACCAGAGCCACAGATAAAACTATCCGTTCAATCGACAGAAAGCGTGAGCAGGAACGGCGCTTCATGTTTCGTAAAGCAAGGGAGCATGCCGCAGAATTTTCCAAAAAGCTTGTCCAACGACTGATTGACAGAGAGATTATCGAGACATCTTCTGTGAGCAGTATTCAAGAAACCTTTGCCTCCCAGTTTGGCCTGCTCGCCGACATGGACGACTTTGACCTGCAGATGAAGATTGCCCCATTACGTACCCTGGTGCCCGATCCCAATATCGTAAGCCTCTATCTCACCCAATATGTTATTGAAGACCTGATTAATAACCCTGCCATCCAGGACATTTTTGGTGAAGACCTTGATATTTATCTTGCAGTCGACTCTGTATTTAAAGTTCTTCGCCCCCAGTGAAACAGTAACCGCTTACAACGTAAATATTCGGCTAGCACCCCATCTTCGTCCATTTTTGCCTGCTCACGTATAACTGCATATGCTACGCAGGCAAAATTGAACGAACCTGGTCCACTAGGAGTCTGTCCGAGAATAGTCATTTTGTTCAAAATCAAGGCATTTTAAAAAAATAAGCACAGGCATATGGTTGATATTCAGAGCATTATTTTTTAAAAATAACGAAGAGTTTGGGCAAAAGGGCATTCTCGGACACGCTCCTAGCCAAACATTTACAATTACCGGGCTTACCTAAATTTTGCTGTAACCCGAATATTTACCTTACAACAATTAAATGATATTTCCTTACGGCTGCTAGCCCTGTGAATGGTTACGTGAAACACCCCGCAAAACTCCCCTCTCTCGTATTCAGCGATGGAAAAGGAAATATTACCGACTTTCCAGACTTGACTGCCGCCGGTATGAGTGGTGGCAAGATATACCAACCGGACCTGAAAGATTTCATCCCCCTTCCTGAAGGAAGCGAGCTCTTCGCTCTTCCGCAGCGCCTTCCTGTAGGCTGCAGCCCGGACAGTGGTGAGAGCTATCTTTTGGATCAGGATCCGTTCAACAAAGGGGGAAAAATCCAGGCCGTGGCGGCCTTTATGGCCCCGGCCCACACCGCAATTTTTACCAGTGCCTACCAGACAGCGGATAACGATGCCCCTCGTCTGCCTCTTTTTGCCTATACCGCGGTTGGTTGGTATGATGACCGTTTCTGGGTAACCGGTTTTCGCAGTGACCCTGACAGACGGCAGGATCTCCGGGAATTTGATCAAAATCATATTGAGCAGAAGACCAGGAAACAACTAAAAAAATTCCGTGACAACAGGCTCATTCAGCATCTTGGAAAATGTTGCCTTACTTACGGATGCCCTGCTGCAAGAAATTATTTTCTTGGTCGCTGGGAAGCTCCGATCCCAACCTCGCCGAGCTGTAATGCCCGATGCCTCGGCTGCATTTCTCTGCAGCCTTCAGGATGTTGCCCATCCACCCAGGACAGGATCAACTTCAGCCCAACAGCTGGCGAAATCACAGAAATGGCTGTCAATCATCTGAAAAAGGCTCCCCGGCCCATTGTCAGTTTCGGTCAGGGCTGTGAAGGAGAGCCACTACTCCAGACGGATATTATTGAAAAGGCTATCGTCAAAATTCGGAAAGAAACCTCTCTTGGCACCATCAATCTCAACTCAAACGCGAGCCTGCCGCAATGTGTTGACAGATTGGCCCTGGCAGGACTCGATAGTCTCAGGGTAAGTATGAACTCAGCCCAGGAAAAGTATCACCATAACTATTACCGACCGCAGGGTTTTTCTTTTATTGATGTCAAAGAATCAATAAAGGTAATGAAAAAACGAGGAAAATTTGTTTCGCTCAACTATTTTATCCTTCCGGGAGTTAGCGACTCGCCAGAAGAGCTTGCAGCCTTATCCAGACTACTTGAGGAATACCAACCTGACCTCATTCAGCTCAGGAACCTTAACATGGATCCTGAATGGTACCTTGAAGCAATCCATTTCAAAAGCTCCTCTCCCCCCCTTGGCATGCGCACCTGGCTGAAAACGATTAAAAAACGATTCCCGAGCTTAGCCTTTGGCTATTTCAATCCTTATCTTGATTTTTCTGGAATTTGATATATTATGGCAAATAGTAAAATAGAGCATTTCAATTCATTTCAGGCACAATATTCAATCCGATCCAAAATGCTCCCGATCGGTACTTGTAACCAGGAGACACTATGCAGACCTCACCTAATATGCGTTTAACCACTCAACGTCAGATTATCCTAGAAGAATTAGGGAAAGTGACTTCCCACCCGACAGCTAGCGAGCTCTATGACATGGTCCGTAAACGTCTTCCTAGAATCGGTTTAGGCACTGTTTATCGTAACCTGGAGTTGATGGCGGAAACAGGTATGATTCTTAAGCTTGAGGTAGGCGGAACCCAGAAACGTTTTGACGCCACCACTAGCCCCCATTACCATATACGATGCATGAGCTGCGGCAAGGTGAATGACATTGACCTTCCAGTCCAAAATCAAATCAACGCCTCAGCAGCTGCGGCAAGCCACTACCAGATCCTAGGCCACCATATTGAATTCACCGGACTTTGTCATGAATGCTCTGCCCATACAACTGCTGAAAATAACAGTATCAATTAAGTATTGTAGCAATATGAGTTAGATAGTAGGGTCCCTTGAAAGTGGCCTAAAGTTCTTCCACTGTAAAGTGTAAAGGTGTGCCGAATCCGGCACACCTTTTTTTTTGCCCGAAATCCAGATCCCCAGAAAGTTATTTCTAAACACCCTCTCTGCTCCCCCCTGCCACTCTTTTTACATTTACTAATCAGCAAAAAATCTCATTATTTTTTGACTTAGATCAAGGAATTACAGTATCTTTTTGGGTATATTATTGGTTGCAAAATTTCATAAGACCTCTTTAATAGGTAAAGAGATCTGATAGTTAACTTTTTTTCATTACCAAGGGAGGTAAGATGAAGAAATTAAAAATCGCACTTGCGGCAGGCTGTCTCAGCCTGCTCTTTCTCGCAGGCAACTCTGTTGCCGCAGATAAGTGTATTGAGTGTCACACAAAAGTATCTCCAGGCATGGTTCAAGACTTTAAGGCCTCTGTCCACGCCGAAACAGGTGAAATCAGTTGCGCTACCTGTCATGGCGAAGAGCACACAACAGCTGAAGATTACAAAAAAGCCAAACTGCCTTCTGAGGCTGTTTGCGCGGAATGCCATGAAGAGCAGTTCAACTCTTTTGCCAAAGGTAAACACAATTTTGGCTGGACTGTCCTCAACGCCATCCCCGGCACCCATTTTGCCCCTGACGAACTGATTGAAGGTGGCCGTGGATGTGGTGGTTGTCACAATATGGGAATCAAGTCTGAAGAGCAAAAGAAAGCGCAACTGGACAAAGGCTATCGTTATCAGACCAACTCATGTGATGAGTGCCATACCCGTCACACTTTCTCCAAAAAAGAAGCCAATAACCCTCGAGCCTGTCAGCAGTGCCATATGGGTTATGACCATCCCCAGTGGGAGATGTGGTCCAGCTCCAAGCATGGTATTCGTTACTTTGCAAAACTTGAAGGCTCTCTGCCGGAAGGTGCTGTTGCCCCGACCTGCCAGACCTGCCATCTGCCAGACGGCACCCATGAAAATAAAACCGCCTGGGGATTCCTCGGTGTACGCCTGCCTCTTCCAGAGGACAAGCAGGAAGCTGCTGACCGGGTAACCATCCTGAAAGCCCTTGGTGTCCTCAACCCGGAGACCGGTGAACCAACCGCTATCCTTGATGCAGTCAAAGCCGTTGATATGGCCAGACTGGACCAGGCATCCTGGGAAAAAGAGCGCAACAAAATGCTCAAAACCTGTAGCAATTGTCACTCTGAGGCCTATGCAAGAGAACATCTTGAGATGGGTGATTCTATCTTAGGAAAAGCTGACCGTTTAATGGCTGAAGGCATTGAGACCGTTGCGGCCCTCTATAAAGACGGAATCATCACAAAGCCGGAGGGATATCCCTTTAACTACCCCTTCCTTCTTGCCATGATGCACACCAACGGTGCAGCCTGGAATGAGAATCTTGACGCCCTGTCTTATATCGATCAGGTTCTGCTGCGGATGTACATGAAGCATCGTATGCGTGCCTACCAGGCCTTTTTCCATGTTAACCCTGACTATGCCTACTGGTATGGCTGGAACATGATGACCGAAGACCTTGGCGAGATCAAAGAGCTTGCCAGAACCATGCGGGCAACCCATAAGAAATAACGGTTAGCCGCAATCATCTTCTGCCGGATCCGGGCTACCGGGTCTGGCAGAAAAGAGTAAGGGGATGTATCAGTTTATGATACATCCCCTTTTTTAATTCCAGCTGCGAAGTTTCCAAAAAAGGGCTATCCCATGTTCGCTAAAGCTGAGCTTTGACGGGGTGCTTACAGACTCAAGCAAACCTCATTCTGGAAAGATTCGAATCAACTTATCATTCCTCCAGATACCAATATACTTATAGCCGCTGGGGTAAATATAAGTTCCACGACCTTCCTTCTTTCCTTTAAGCCAGGCACCGACATATTTATTTCCATTCGCCTTGGTCATGGTTCCGTAACCGTTCATCTGATTATCATCAAACTGCCCTACATATTTGGCGCCGGTATGAAAGGTGAAAGTTCCCTTTCCTGTCCATTTCCCCCGGTGCCATTCTCCGATATAACGGCTGCCATCTTTATAAGACATCGAACCATAACCACTTTTCTGATCGTATTTCCAGGCTCCACTGTATTCATTTTGATTGGCAAAAACCAAGGTACCCTGCCCATGTCTTTTACCAGCCTGCCAATTGCCGCTATACTTATTTCCGGAAGAATATGTATATTCTCCATAAGCGTCCCGACAATCTCCCACCACACATCTGTCTTGGTAGACTTCACCATTGGCCTTGGTGAATCTGCCCTTCGCTGTCGGCATATCTCCCTGCCATGGCCCGGCATACTGGTCACCGTTGGCATAGGTCAACTCCCCTGAGCCATTTCTTTTACCGGCCCGCCATCCTCCAACGTATTTATCACCATTGGCATAGGAAAACATGCCCTGACCATGGGGAAGATTGTTTTTCCACTGACCGGAGTACTCATCTCCATTTGCCCTGCTTAATACCCCCTGACCACTACGCTGCCCCTTAAACCATCCACCGCTATAGCTGTCACCACTACGGGTTGTCATCTTTCCCTGCCCGTGTTGCAGTCTGCCCTTCCATTCTCCCTCGTATCTGGCCCCATCTTCTTGAACTTTGATTCCGTAACCATTACTGCAATTACCTGTCACACAGCCGACAGAGCAAGCAGACAGGCAACAAAGACATGCAATTACAGGTAGATAGAAAAAAGAAAGGCAATGCTTCTTTCCTGTCTTTTGTAAGGCACGGAACAGGTTAATAAACATTGCCACTAAATCCCCAAACGGTAAATTGTAAACCATTTGTTTGATACATTTCTCACTGGTATGGAAGCTCGGATACTGAACGACAAACTCCTTAACTTGACTGCACTGGACTGTAAGGTAAATAAAAAAAGACCGGCTTAGGAGCGAAGGGTTCACTCAAAAATAAATCAAGAAATATGAAATATCCACATGTCGCCTCAGAATCTTAATTTATTTTTACGTGAGCCCTATGCTACAATATAGTACAACTTATTGCAGGACAATTTCTTAGTCAACAAATATCACCTTGCAGAAACGTTTCTTACCTACTCGCAAGAGAGCTTCTCCCTTGGCTTCTACATTGGTGCTGATCTCAACCACTTTTTTTTCGTTAAGAGACACTGCGTTCTGTTTAACCATCCTTCTTCCGTCGGAGGTTGATTTCACAAGTTCACAATCAACAAGGAGTTGAGGGAGCCAGACCGGTTCACTGTACTGAAGTTGTTTTTCCGGCAAATTATCAGGAATCCCCCCTTTTTTAAAGACCTTTTCAAAATTTTCTTCTGCACGGAGGGCCTCTTCCTGTGAATGAAACCTTGCAGTTAACTCTCTGGCTAATTGCTTTTTCACCTCTTTGGGATGAATATTTCCATTCTCCATATTGCTTTTAAGCTTTTCGATTTCCGAATTTGAGAGATCACTCAGGAGTTCATAATAACGAAACATCAACTCATCTGAAACAGAGAGCACTTTCCCGTAAATAGTATCAGCTGATTCGGTAATACCAATATAGTTGCCAAGGGACTTACTCATCTTGTTAACCCCGTCAAGACCTTCCAGAAGAGGCAGGGTCAGGACAACCTGTGGATCCTGATTTCTTGAACGCTGCAGGTCTCTGCCCATGAGCAGATTAAAACGTTGATCCGTGCCGCCGAGTTCCACATCAGCCTCCAATGCAACCGAATCATAGCCTTGAATAAGTGGATACATGAACTCGTGAATGGAAATTGGATTCCCAGACTTGAAACGTTGCTTAAAATCTTCTCTTTCCAACATTCTCGCAACCGTCAGCTCAGAAGCCAGCCTGATCATATCAAATGAATCAAGCTTTCCCAGCCACTCACTGTTAAAAACTACCTTGGTCTTTGCCGGATCAAGGATTTTAAAAACCTGTTTTTTATAGCTTTCGGCATTCTCCTGCACCTGTTCGCGGCTCAGAGCCTTTCTCATTTCCGACTTACCGGTGGGATCACCGATCATACCGGTAAAATCACCAATCAAAAAATAAATCTGATGGCCCAAGTCCTGAAATTGTTTTAATTTCTGCAATAAAACCGTATGACCGAGGTGTAGATCAGGGGCTGTTGGGTCAAAACCGGCCTTGATTCTCAAAGGCTCACCGCTTGCTTCAGATTTCTTCAGTTTTTTTACCAATTCTTCGTGGGAAATACAATCAACGGTTCCCCTTTCAATCAGTTCAATTTTTTCTTCAATGGAGGCCATAAAAATATAACTCAGGTTGTTTAGACTATAGGTAAAGGCTGTTGGGTTTCAACAATAGATGATTTGAATTTCAGGACAAAGAATGCGGTATTTAATAGTCTTCAGCCTAAAGGGCTACAGCCTGTCTATCCGTAATTTTAATAATAAATACCGGAGCCCCAGTTGCTTTGTTGAATAAGTTACAATACTACTAACAAAAAACGCTTATTTAGCAAAATCAATTGCCCGAGTCTCACGAATAACCGTTATTCGAATTTGTCCGGGATAGGTTAATTTTTCTTCTACGGCACGGGCAATATCCTGGCTGAGCAGGGTCGTTTCAGAATCCTTGACTTTGGATGAATTGACAATAATCCGTAAATCACGCCCGGCCTGAATAGCATAGGCCTTTTCAACACCCGCAAAAGAATCAGCAATTCCTTCCAGATCATCAAGACGCTTAACATAGGTCTGAAGCATCTCTTTTCTGGCACCTGGTCGTGCTCCGGACAGAGCGTCTGCTGATTGAACAAGAACATCAAGGACACTCTGGGGCGGTTGATCCTCATGGTGGGCACCAATTGCATAGACCACCTCTTCACATTCCCCATATTTTTTTGCAAGGTCCCGACCAATAGTGGCATGGGAGCCCTCAACTTCATGGTCAACAGCCTTACCGATATCATGCAACAGACCGGCTCGTTTGGCCATTTTTACGTCAATACCAAGCTCAGAGGCCATGATACCACACAAAAAGGCCACTTCAAGGGAATGCTGGAGAACATTTTGACCATAACTTGTCCGAAATTTCAACCGCCCAAGGAGGTTGATCAGTTCAACATGCACACCATGGGCTCCAACATCAAAAGTCGCCTGTTCACCAGATTCACGAATGCTGACATCAAGTTCCTTGGTGACTTTAACCACAACTTCTTCAATACGGGCAGGATGGATACGGCCATCGTTTATCAACTGCAGGAGAGCCATGCGGGCTACTTCACGGCGGACAGGGTTAAATCCGGATAGAATAACTGCTTCCGGGGTATCATCAATAATAATATCTATACCGGTAGCTGCTTCTATTGCTCTGATATTGCGTCCTTCCCGGCCAATAATTCTTCCTTTCATCTCATCGTTTGGAAGTGGCACCATGGAGACGGTCTTTTCGGCTACATAATCACCGGCATAACGGGAAATAGCAAGGGCGAGAATACTTTTACCCTTGCGGTCAGCCTGCATTTTCATTTCGTTTTCAATCTTGGCCAGCTCCTTAGCTGCCTCCATGCGAGCCTCACTCGCAAGGGACTCCATCAACAGTTTTTTTGCATCTTCTTGACTGATACCGGCAACTTGCTCCAACCTGATCCGCTGCTTACCAATGAGAAAGTCAACTTCTTTATTTTTCTCAAGCAAGACCTTTTCCCGCTGCCCCAATCGACCTTCTTTCTTATTTAACTCTTTCTGATGCCTGTCCTGTCTATCCTTTTCCTTCTTTAATAGATCTCTTTTCAGGCCAAGTTGCTGTTTGGCATCTTTCAAGCCCGCCCGATCAGTTCTAATTGCCTCTTCGGCTGCCTGTTTGAGTTGATAGGCCTGCTCTTTGCTATGCAAAAGAGCTTCTTTTTTGATCTGTTCCGCTTCAACAATAGCATTCTGGATCAACTGTTTTCCCTGGCTCTTGATATTTTCTTGGTGACTCTCCACGAGTTGCTTTCGCAAAAAGAAACCACCAATCAAACCCAAAAGAAGCCCTGCAAGAGCCAGCAGGATAGGGTGACTTAATATATCCATAAGGTAATAATCCTTGAAAGTGATAATCGACAATCTTGGAAAAAGAGCAGTGTTAATGGAAAAAACACTTAAGCCCAAAGTAAGCGATTTTTGGTTACAAAATGCGGAAAAATCTTGTGTGCCAGTGCTTTATAAAAGTACCAGAGCATAAGAATTTGCCACAGATTATGATTTTAAATCTCTCAATTCAGGTTAGAGAAAAGAAAAACAGGCACGCCGCCCCACTTCCTGGGGACGGGGTCATAAAAGATATTGTAAGTAAACGAGACTTGCGAGGCAAACCAAGTTTACCAATGACCACTTTAACGGTCGCACAGCCTTCCCGGAAAAGAAAAACTGTTCTTTTATATATTAATCAGCTGGAAATTATTTATCAAAAACAACCATCCTGTCAGGAATCTTCTAAACAAAGGTCACAGGAAGAAGGAGAATAAAATATTTACAGCTGCGAATAAAAGCAAAACTTGCTTTTCCTGCTTTCGTACTTTCACCCACACCACTAACCGAGCAGAATGTCAATTTCTTACTGGTTATTCCCAGTCATTCCTTCAATATAAAAAAAAATGACTGAATCTATAAAAACAGAGTGTTTGCAAAGCAAACACTCTGAGAAAAATTTCCCCACCCTGCCGTGTCAACAGAATAATTAAACCTATATATATAGGTGGGTAGAACACATGCCAGCAGCAGAAATATCGCAGAGATTTTCCTTTTGAAGACAGAGGCGTTACCCTTTTAAAGAGAGTTGGCTCAACATTCTGTTTGATCACCAACAGCGCAGGGAAAAACTGTATTGTACCTCTACCTTCAGTATAGCAGAAATTCGTATAAACAAAAGAAAATTATCAGCCTCACTCTTGATTTTCAGAACTAGCAGATAAGCCCTTGTCGATTGTTCGACTGAGCAGCGAAATCCTTTTATCCGTGTCCCGTTTATACTGCTCAAACTGACAACGAAGCTCTACATACTGCGAGGCGATATTAAGGCCTGCCAAAACTGCAATTTTACTGACAGCAATGTTGCCGGAAGCCCCACTACTATTTTGTTCAACGATCTCCGTGACCATGTTTACGATCTCAGCTACTTCTTCTTCCGGAGCTGCCGTATAAAAAGAGTACTCCTGACCAAGTAGATCAAAACGAACGAGCCTCTCCAAATCATCCCTCCTTCCGGCAGTACCGAAACAAAATGGTGTTGTTGCCTGAACCCTAAAAACAAGCCCTATGGGCCTGTGCAAAAATAAGTGACTAACCCGACAAGTCGGAAAACTTTTTAGTATCGCTGGCTCAATTCAGTGCCCCCTCGGAGTCTAGGAGGCTGTCCGAGAATGCCCTTTCTCCCCAACTCTTCGTTATTTAAAAAAAACAATGCTCGGAATATCAACCATATGCCTGTGCTTGTTTTTTCAAAATGCCTCGATTTGAGAAGAAATGCCTATTCTCGGACAAGCTCCTAGCGCTTACCTGAGGGGTAATAAGTACCTTAAGCAAATCATTTTGAGTACTAAACAACCACCTACTTGAAGTAGGTGGATTTGCATTCGCTATTCAAAAAAATGCAACTGCTAACACAATGTTATTCGCCTAAAAGGCGAAGGTTTTAACCTTTTACAGAAACAATAAAAAACAAGAAAATGATTTGCAATGTACTAAATTCACTTATTCTATTTTATCAGTCCCTTCTCGTGAATGGCTGCTGAAAAGATTACCTTGGACACTACCATCCTGAATTTCCTCAACTGCAACATCTTCACTACCCGGGACATCAGTGTTTCCAGCAACGGAGCTATCGTTAAGCCCCGTCTCCCACTCTTCAATTTTCTCGATCAAACTACTCACACGATTACCGACCTCACCTTTCTCATCTTTTAGAGCTAGCAAATCACCCTCTAAACCGGCAATCGTTGCTTCCCGTTTTTCCAGTAAGGCCGCAAGATCTTTTTTTTCAGCCTGCAAGGTACTGAATTTATCCAACAACTTGCTGACAAATGCTTCCAATCGTTCAATTTCACTATCCTGACTCATAGACACACCCTCATTCACCTTTACAATAATATCAATATATTCAAGAACATCTCAAGAGTACCTTGAAAAAACATTTCACATTAATCCAACAAAACATAGCCATGCCTCTGCCACATGCTACCAAAATGGAATTAAATTTGTAACTTAAATTTTATGCTTTAACATGTATCAACTCCTGATAAAACTCCAACTGAGAGGTTGTTGTTCCCTGTAAGGCATGTAACCGTGGAACATTTTAGGATTAGAGTCAAAAATCAACGGAAGAAAATATTTATCTCCTTTCCACATCGGTAATTTTGAAAGTCTGGAGAGATCATGCCATTCTAAATCACCCTCTTCATTGGCAAGAAATGGCTCTCCCTGGAACTGTTCAATAAGATAGATAAAACCGAACCAATCCTCGCCATTTTTGCCAAATCCGGTCCAGTTGATTGTCCCCCGCAAGGTGGCCTCCAGACAGACAATTCCAGCCTCTTCAAATATCTCACGACTAAGACAACTGAAAATATCCTCACCGGCTTCCATCTTTCCACCAAGACCGTTAAATTTTCCAAGATGCTGGTCCTTTTTTCTCTTATTTCGGTGGATCAGCAGGGTTTTTTTTCTATCCGGTGAAAGAACAAATCCAAGACTTGCTAATATTGGAGTATACATCGCACTCTCCTTATGATTTAATAAAAGATACTATAAAAAAAGACCCTTCTTCATTTTTATCATATCAACATGGTAGGTTTCCACCTATGGAGATCTGTTGCAAAAAAAATAATAAAAGATGGCGGCTGCTTTCAGCCCTTCTTCTTATTCTTCTTTTGGTTTCCGAAGTTTTTGCCGATAGCTCTTATAAACATTTTCCGGAATTTTCTTCAATCTCGCCAAATGTCAAATTCTGGCATGACATCTACGAAAAATATTCCACCAGCCAGGCTGTCCTGCATGACAAAAAGGACCTGACAAAAATCTATGCCGTTATTCCCATAATAGACCATCGTCTCCCGGTGGCATCAAGACTGAACAAACCTGTACTGAAAACGGTCAAAGCAAAATACAAAAAAATCCTTAAAAAACTTGCCAGAGGAGAATCTCCCGACAACACGGAAGAAAGACGCCTGGCAGCAATGTTCAAAGGAAAAAGCAAAAAAATAATCCAACAGTCTGCAAACTCCCTGCGAATTCAGATTGGCCAAAAAGAACGCTTCCGGGAAGGAGTCACCCGCTCAGGCGCCTATATACGTGATATAAAACGAATATTTATCAGTTATGACCTCCCTGAAAAACTTGCTTATCTTCCCCATGTGGAGTCCTCTTTTAATACCAGAGCCCACAGTAAACATGGCGCTTCGGGAATCTGGCAGTTTACCCGTCATACCGGCAGAAACTATTTACGAATTGACTACACACTGGATGAGAGACAAGATCCCATTCTTGCAAGCCATGCCGCTGCAAAATTTCTCAAAAAAAACTATGAACTCCTCGGCAGCTGGCCACTTGCTATTACGGCCTACAACTATGGGCCTGCCGGTATGCAACGAGCAAAAAAAGCCAAGGGGTCGTATGAAAAAATTTTTAGCGGCTACAATAAGGGTCGATTCAAATTTGCCTCCCGCAATTTCTATTCCGAATTCCTCGCGGCCCTTTCTGTTGCCAGGACACTGGAAGAAAACAAGACAGTAAAGCGCACCTTACCGCTTGAATTCAATACCCTGAAGCTACCGGGATTTATTTCTCTTGCAGATATCAGCCATCATTTCAATATTGATCCTACAAGCATCAAGAAACTTAACCCGGCCCTGCTCTCCCCTGTTCTCAAAGGAAAAAAACACATCCCAAAAGGTTACATCCTTCGCCTCCCCGCAACCACCGAGACGAGCAGACTCTTGGCAACTTTGCCTGATTCTTTATTCAAAAAAAAGCAGCGGCCGGATCGATACTACAGGGTAAAAGCAGGAGATACCGCAGGCGAAATTGCCAAAAAACACAGAGTAAGTCTTGATGAGTTAAAAAAACTCAACAAACTCAACAACAAGGCAACGGTTTACACCGGTCAGAGATTACGAATCCCTGACGGTCAGAACAAAAAAAAACCTCTTCAAACCCTTCGTTCAGGGGAAAAAAACTCTTCGCTCTCACTTAACCATAAAAGCAAACAGAAGCAAAATCTTCCTGTGCTGCGAAGTTCAAAAAAGAAACGAGTAACAAGCTTGCCCAGAACTTACTATTCGTTGTATAGTCAAGATATTAGTTTTATCTGTTATCAATCTTGATGGCGTCGTAAAAACTCTTCATCTGCTTCGTTGCTGTAAATTTTCTATCATTACGACGTACTCTAGTACGCCGAAATGATAGAAAATTTACGCGCCTTGCATATAAAGTTTTTTACTTAGCCATCGAAAAACATAAGTTTTTACGAGCTTGTCAATCTTCACAACTAAAGGTTTAGCATGGATATTTCAAAACGAATTGCGGAAATGAAAACCCAAGCCGGCTTTCAGGATAATGTCGGAATGATCCTCATTCATAACGGAGTGGTACGTAACTGGTCACGTATACAAGATGGTAAGGTAAGTGCTCTTGAGGTCACTCCGGATTATGACAAACTTGAAGAGATACGCCAGGAATTCCTGCAGGCAAAAGGAATTTTTGACATCGTTATAGAGGCCAGGGAGGGAACTTTCCGCCCTGGCGATGATCTCCTTTATCTCATTGTAGCTGGAGATATCCGAGAGCATATCAAACCTGTGTTATCCGATCTCCTGGATCGGGTTAAATCTGAGGCCATCTCTAAAAAAGAACTTACCAGCTAATGGCTACCTTGAAAAAGCTGCCCTAATATCTACCCAGCCACTCAAAACCTATGTCTTCCGCAAAAAAATTTATACGAAAATTCAGTGACATCAAAACACTTCCACATGTTGTCACCAAGCTATCCGCTCTTATTGCTGATGAAGATTCGACAATCAAGGATTTTGAAGAAGTCATCCGTATGGACCCCACCCTGGTGGTTCGCCTCCTCCGCCTGGTCAACAGCCCCTTCTACGGCCTACGCCACGAAATTGATTCCATCAGTCGCGCGGTCGCCTTTATTGGAATGAAGAATCTCCACAACCTGGCAGTCACCGATGCCTTAAAAAATATTTTCAAACCGGAGACCAACGAGGAATTTTTCTCCAAACAGAAACTTTGGCTGCATTGTGCTGCAGTCAGTATCTGTGCCAAAATGGTTGCCGAACGTCTCTTTGCTATCAATGGCGACGATGCCTACTTATGTGGCATCCTCCATGATTTTGGCCTTATCGTGGAAGAGCAGGTGGCAAAAGATGACTTCCTCAAAGCCTGTCGAGCCTGTCAGACAGAGGACGACATCACTGAGTATGAAAGAAAATACCTACAAACAGATCATTGTGAAATCGGCTATATCATGACTCTAGACTGGAATATGCCCGTTGCTATCCAGGAAGCCATCCGGGATCACCATAATCACTCCGATGCAATTAAACCGAACAGTCTCACAGGTATTATTCAAATTTCAGAATATATTACCGGACAACTCGACTACACAGCTCTTCCAGGAAATATAAGTCGGCTTTCCCCCTCGCTGATCAAACACATGCAGGAAAACATGGATGAATATAAGGTTATTATCGATGATTTTCCCGAAGAAATGGCTAAAGCTAATGAGGTTTATTCATCCGGATAATACCTGTAAAACCTGTCCAGTAAGGGTCTATTAACTAATGAGATTAAAAAAATCCCCTTTATTTCTAATGCTATGACAAACAGTTTCTCAATTTTTGACAAGGCTGAAAGCTTTGAAGAAGAGATCCGGCAGTTACTTGACCTGATAAATGAACGGTTGCCGGACCTCGCCTGTTTCTGTCAGGATCAAAAACTAAACAGCTATGGTGCACTTGACTTTTACTCCCAAAACAAGAAAGCTATCCAGGAACTGACTGACTGTTTCCAGAAAAGCCCTTCCCGTCATTTCCCCCGGACGAGTACTGACCGGAGCTGTCAGGCCTTTTTTCTACCTGAGCTAAAATGTCTGCTCTTTTTTACTGTTTTAAAAAACAAGGAATCGAATCAATATCTCTCTACCGCCGTTGAACTTTGCATAGCGCTTTTTAACAGCAGACAAAACCGGAAAAAATCTCTTCAGAAACTGAAAATCCAGAAGAACCAGTTTGGTCGCAAATTTTCTGTCCTGGAAAAAAAATACCGAACAACTCTGGAAGAAAGTCAAAGAAGTTACCAGCTGGTCCAGGAACAACAGGAGCAATACTCCAAAAATTTACAGACTGAAATTGAACTGCAAACCAAAGAGCTGCGCAAATCAAAAATTGCCGCAGAGGCTGCAAATGTGGCAAAGAGTGAATTCCTGGCTTCCATGAGTCATGAAATCAGAACTCCGATGAATGGGGTGATCGGTTTCACTGATATGTTGCTGATGACCGAGCTTGATGATGAACAAAAGGACAGTGCGCTTACCATTAAACGCAGCAGTGAGGCCCTGCTTGGTCTCATTAATAATATTCTTGATTTCTCCAAAGTTGAGGCGGGGCAGATGACTTTGGAAGCAATAGACTTTGACCCGGAAATTACTGCCCATGATGTGTGCGAGCTGATTCGTCCCAGGGTTGCCGGCCAAAAAGTGGAAGTACTCTGCAGGATCGATGACCGTCTACCTGCCAACGTCAAAGGAGATCCGGGAAGATTTCGTCAAGTTTTGGTCAATCTTCTTGGAAACTCAGCTAAATTTACAGAAGTTGGTGAGCTGGAACTTGCCATCTTGGTGGATGAAGAGACGGAGGAATCCATAACTCTTCATTCAACCATTCGTGACACCGGAATAGGTATCGCCCCGGACAAGGTTGACTCCATTTTTGAAGCCTTCCAGCAGGCCGATGGCTCCACCACCAGAAAATATGGTGGAACGGGGCTTGGGCTTTCAATCTGTAAACAGATTTCCAAGCTCATGGACGGAAAAGTCTGGGTAGAAAGTACAGTTGGCAAGGGTTCCACTTTTCATTTTATAGCCAAAATGGAAAAATCCAAGACCATCAGGCGCAAAGAAACCAATATTAAGCGTTTACAGGGATGCCATATTCTTCTGGTAGATGACAACCGTACCAACCTTGAAATACTCAGCAATATCCTTTCTAAATTTTCTATCAGTGTAACAACTCTTGAGGATGAAAGAAAAACTGTCGAGACCCTTGCCAAGGGTGACCAGGAGCAAAAGCCATTTGATGCGGCCATCCTTGACCTCCGACTGCCTGTTATTTCAGGTTTTACCCTGGCAGAGATGATTCGTAAAAGTGAAATGAAGAGCAATTCTATTCCACTACTTGCCTATACCTCATCAGCGGAAAAGATTGCAGGCAAATGCAG
>SWBY01009434.1_pt2 | contig 20441 bp, 16 predicted proteins | sample 4693071 | NCBI WGS metagenome assembly SWBY01 (sample SAMN10267273, study PRJNA491770) | bioreactor metagenome | isolation source: DHS bioreactor inoculated with marine methane seep sediment | place: Japan: Omine Ridge, Nankai Trough | collected 2006-05-06 | reverse complement strand
TCGCACGTGTCACATCCACCCGAACCGGAAACAGTCCTTCTTTGTCAGCGAGGTAAATGCGTTGATATGCCAGAGACTGGTTCATGGCCAGATCAAAGGTTTCCTGGTGGAGAATTTCATCATCAACCGTAATTTGTAGTTGAAGACCCGTTAGATCCTGATCAGTCGAGTTCAGCACGGATCCCGTAATTGGGATATCACCTGTCAGGTAAGTTTTATTGAGATCCAGACTGAGATGCAGATCTCCCTGAGCCACAAAAAAGGCGGTTTCACTGCGAGTGATCCTTTGCCCGGTTACGCTGTTCAGATCCGCCCACAGGTAATATTTCCCGGGTATATTAATAGCCGGGATAGTAACGGATTGGGTATGGGAATCCGTAATATCAAGAGCATTATAATTATCGTTCCAGATCATGGCGCCCCGCTCGGGACCCATGAGTGATACCGATTCCAATATGGCTGATTCCGGTACAGGGACACCGGATGCCGGTACAAACTCAAAATTCTTGAAATTCGCAAGAAAGGACTGGTTCCAGTCACAGCCCACAAGAATACCCATCCGTGTCAGGTTGATTCCCGCCGGTAATGAAACCGGTTCCGACGATTCCAGGACATAACAGTCCTGACCAATCCCGTTGGCATACCGGCACATCAGTGTGTTACCGGTTTTTTCCAGTGTGAGATAGGTGTCGCCATATCCGATACCCGGTTCGATGGAATCAGAATACAGTGCCTGCCACTGATCATCGACGTATTCATACAGGCCCAGGCTGAATGCGGCTTCCCGGACAAGGATACAGTAGTATCCCTGATCATCCGTAAGCACCAGCCCGGCAGCATCGTTCCAGGTATCATTCTGCCAGTCAGCCAACATGGTGGACAGCGTGAAATCAGTGCATGGAATATCCTGAAGCAGCATGGGAACCTGGAGAACACCGTCAATCACTTCCCATTTAGTTGTTCCTCCCAGCACTTCTGCACGGAACTGCAATGTACCGGGTTCACGGATCAAGTTTAATTCACCCAGATCATTATCTCCATCCAGGTTCACCGGTGTCCATTTCGGATCCGGTTCAGATGCATTGAATCGGTCCGTCTCTGATGTACCCGGTTCATGACTGGTGATCATACACTGAATTTCCATGTGTCGACCGGAAGGTAATATATCAAATTCACCGGGTGAAACCGCGTAGGAATCCAGGACAAACGATTCAAATATCGCCGTGAAATCAGGTGATTCCGGATCAGATTTTCCGCCACTGGTGGGCGTAGCGGTCGGTGTGGGTGTCGGATATTCCAGGTTCTGGGCCAGTGCAAACAACCCGATTTCAGCATCCTGGAACATGGATGCCGGAACGGTTTCTTCAAACTGTGTGAAAGTCATCCCATTGTCTTCACTGAATGAACAGTAATACAGACCGTTCCGCCTCTCAATCCGCAGAAATGGATCCGGACAGACGGTCTGAATCTGCCCGTATAGCCGCCAGTTCGCAACATTTTCAGGCGCGCTGACCCATATATTTACGCTTTCAATTGTTTCACTGCATCGGTTCCATGTGCCGCGCTCCAAAAGAAGAACCGCCGGGTTGTATATGTATCCGGAACCTGCCCGAATCATGAGACCGCATCCGCTTCCCCCGGAACCAAACACGGCTGATTGAATATCAAAATCTCGAATCTGCGTGGATGCGGAAAAATTTCCTGAAGGGGCGGACTGTACAATATACGGAAAATCGTTGTGATCGGGATCCTGGGGAAATTCCAGGTACATGTCACCGTCACAGGTCAGACGTGCAAATCCATCACTCACCTCCAGACCGTTATCGGGATACACGCCCTGATTATATTCCCATTTGGGGTCCAGACCGGGCAAACTGAAATAATCCGTCATGGGTGATTCCGGCAGCCAGGTTGTATATGCAAGTGAACCCGCATCATCGGCGGCACGGATCCTGACGCCAAGTTCCGTTCCTTCCGGTGTCTGACCTGTCCAGGAAAGTGTCGTCCATTCAAACCCGGGTATCCCGCTGTCAACGGCGGTCTGCCAGATACCGGATGGTCCATCGGTTTTAATCCCGTTAGGGGACGATTCATACAGATTAAACTGCATGCCCCCGGAAAGCTCGGATGAACCAACCATGGTGCTGGAAATTACACCCGATGATGCTTCTTCCACCCAGACATCCAGATCCGCACCTGTTATGGCCGGACCCGTGTTTTCCATTAAAATATCCGCACTGATGGGTTCGTCGGTTTTGTAAAATGGATCCGGAATAACAACAGTACCGTCTGCGGAAATCCCTTCGATTGCCAGTGATCGCGTCAGAGGAACAATCGTTTCAGTCGCGTTATTTTGGCATAGATACTGAACGATGTGATTACCGGTTATTGCCTGATCAGGAATCTGCATGGTCGTTGATGCCGTCATACCCGCCCAGATATCCACATTTCCCTGTTGAACGCCATCAACGATTTTTGTTCCATAAGGACCACTGCATGACATAACACCACTGCACGTCGTATCAACACCACCGGTGTTTTCGATCTGAATTCCCAAAGGATCTCCAGCGCTGACCGTATCATCTGCCAGTGATGGATTTAAGACGGAACCCGGAATAATATACGAAATATCCGATTCAAGTTGTTTGTTTTTCGCCGATGAAGAAGACACATGAATGCTATGTGTGCCTTGAGAGATATCCGGGTTGATTACCCAGTTAACTTGCACAGGAATTGGTGTCCGTTGCCCGGCTGGTATGGTCAGCGTTATGGGAATCGGCGTTTCATCAGGACCGGTGACCTCTATAACAAAGGTATCGTTGAAACTTCCCCGATTACTGGCAAGCAGTGTCAAATCAAGGTTTTCCCTGATCCGGTAACTGTTCTGTGACATGCTGGTTGTTATAAATGGTTCATTTCCTACCAGAAATTGGCCTTCCCAGAGTGTGACGGAATTCCCATATATTTCTTTAGTCAACACGCCCTCAAACAGATATGTCCCGGAAATAAGATCACCAAAATCAACATCGAATTCTACAGGAATCGGTGTATTTCTTTCAATTACACCCAAAGACACTGTATCACTGAAAATCTCTAAATTAGCACCCGGGGCCTTGATGGAAAAATCCAATGTGCATTCCGTTTGACTGCTACCGGATGAGTTCTTTACTACGGTTAATGAAACAGTATTATTCACCTCACCTGAATACCCGTCTTCCGGAAAATTATGGTAGATCGCATAGCTGTCGGACTTTATTCTGAATCCAACGAAATCACCACCGATAGGTGAAAAATAGTTATCACCGTATACTTGCAGATGAACGATATACGATCCCGTGCATTCCAAGGTGCTGCATAGTTCTGAAGTCTCAAATACAAAATCCTGAGTATCCATATCACCTTCAGCGAGGGTAAGCTCATAATCTTCCGGTCCAAATACCAGTTCATTGTTAATTCCGGTTATCCAGAGTCGAGTGCGCAAATCCAATCCACCGGTGGCGATATTGGTCACTTCTGTTGTGATGGGGATCGATGCTCCCATTTGGAATCCGTCCTCCGGTTCATCGATGGTCACCGCAACATCGACCTTTGGCTGATAGACGGTTACACCCTTATTACTGTAATATTGGACTTGAGTGGGGGGGTCCGGATCTTCACCTGGCACAACGATACTGGATTGCTTCAAATACCAGAAATTCAACCACCCCCTGATATCAAAAGTTACGTTGGGAATTGTTATCTGTATCGGAACACCCGGCGTGGCTGAACCTGTAATTGGCTCATCCAGACAATTCACAGATAGACTATACGTATGACCCCAACGATTATAATCAAAACTGAAAAAATCACCTATCGGTTCGAAAAAGAATTGCGCATCGGATCCTGCCGGGATGTGCTCTTCCACTACATGCAGTTGAACCGCTTCGGCTTCATGCCAAAAGTCCGAACGGTAGGGATATACGCAAAACCTCTGGTCTGATCGACCGTTTTCAATGGCGTTTTGATCTGTATCCAGCAGCCGGATTTCAAACCAGTATATTCCCAGGTCCGGTCCGGCAATTCCTGTAAACGGGATAGTTGCAGTTCCACCTGCAAATAAAACGGGGTTCAACGGCTCTACCACCGTTTCAATGACCATTCGAGAAGGTGATAAAAACGTAATTTCAGCAAAGTACGCATCTTCATCCGTGGTGTTTGTCATGGCGATCAGGTGTGTAATTTCCTGTGAACTTCCCAAGTTTTCAATTTGCACACCCGGAATTCGCGTGCTGTCCATTGCCCATACTACAATATCACGAATTATCGCATTCTCCTCCAGTGATGACTGATAGTTGGCAAAAGCCCAATCACCAAAAATCGTTGTCGCAATTACTCTGCCATCACCACAGGGATACGTGACCAGAATCGGATTATTCCTGCCGCTGGAAATCGCCAAAACACCATCCGGTTCTTGATCTTCCGGCGGGTCCGGCGGTGCAATCTCGGGATATGATGTGAAATACCCATCCACACTGGCATCGTGCGTATCTCCCGCGGCACTCGAGAGCATCTGATGATCCGCAATTATTTCTAATGAATCACTGAAACAACTCTGCGCTTCCGCCCAACCATATCCGGTGATCGACGGTTCACCCTCAGGGACCGGCAAAATCCCGTAATGATATCCATACTGCTGACAGAAACAGACAACCGTCCCCCCGTTCATGACAAATTCTTCAAGAAGCACCCGTAAACTCTCGTTATACCAAAGTCCGGTCAGCGCACCGGATGGAATCACCAGAACCTTCGTATCTTCCAAAACCTGCACCGGATCAAATTCACTCACCACATAACCGTTCTGAACATAAAAATAATCCAGAAGATTCTTCACGGAATATGAATTCTGATCCAGAATTCCCACAAGGGAATGCGTGGTGACCCCACCCTGAGGTGGATCAATTTTTAAATTTTCGGATCCCGCCTGAACATTATCATCAGGGTTGTCCCCAGGTTTTGGGGTCGGTGGAACTGTGGGTGGTGGCGTACCTGTTGATGTCGGAGTCGGTGTCCCTTCCGGTGTGGGCGTGCAAACCTCTTTCGTTGATTTCCACCGAGACGATGTGTCCACCGGTTCACGGGGACCCGGCAAAGGTTCCGGCGCTGTCCAACCCGATAAAACCAGTAAAAATCCAAATAAAAGTAAACTTTGAACAATCACATTCCCGCAACGAAAATTCGTACGCATTTAATACCCCCATCATTTGCAGTCCAGGCACATCGCATCAAATATTACTCAAAAACAGATAATTTGTTGCCCTTCATACTCTTGATATTTCCCTGACAACCACTTGTCAAGATATTTTTTAACCCTGTATCGTGGAAGATTTCGCGGCCTGCACAATTTTTCTGGTATTCCAATATTTTCTTTGTCCATGGTTGTTTAACGGTATTCTAATTATATTGAAACCTGTCAGTACAATTATATTTGATTGCCTCTGCACGAAATTTCCCAGGCAGGAACTCCTTCAGATCAGGGAAATTGTGCCAGGAGACACCCGAAACAACTGATTTATAAAAGATTTTTTCCTGTTTTACATTTTTCCTTCGAACTCATTTTAAGTTTTCATACTGTAAAGCGATAAATTACTAGTACTTCTGTTTTCTTTTGCTTCTGTCTGTGGAAGTGCGTCCACGATTATTTGCGGATGCCGGAAAGTGATGTGATTTCTTCGATTTGGGGCTGGAAAGAGGATCTGGAAATCAATATATTCCGGGGTTCCGCCAATATCGGTTATTAATTATTAATAACCGTATTGAGACGTCATCCCACTCAAGACTTTCTCAAGTCCATTCCCCGGCCACCACAGTTTTACAACCGGGACATTTTCCGTCTGAAATCAAATTTTGCCTGATTTTGAACCCGGTACGCTCGATAAGGATCGTGCCGCAGCCGGGACAAAGGGTATTCTGAGCTTTATGACCGGGCACATTTCCGACATAGACGAAATGCAGTCCTTCCGCCCGGGCAATTTCATGAGCCATATCCAGAGTTTTTACGGGTGTGGGCGGTAGATTTTTAAGCAGATACTGCGGGTGAAACCGGGTGAAATGCAGCGGCACATCCGTGCCAAGATTCTTTTTCACCCAGACAGCCATTTTTCTGAAATTCGATTCCTTATCATTCAAGGTGGTCACTACGAGATTAACCAGTTCCAGCCAGACACCTGATTTCCGTATGGTCAGAAGATTCTCCAGGATCGGCTGGAGTTCACCTCCGCAGATATCCCTGTAATACGCCGGTTCAATAGATTTGAAATCCACTTTAATGGCTTTCAGTTTCGGCAGAAGTTCCTTCAGGGCTTCCGGTGACCATGCACCATTGGAGATAACAACAGAATGAATGCCTTTCCGGTTGCCCGCATCGGCGCTGTCCATGACATACTCAGCCCAAACCGTGGGTTCTGAATACGTATATGCAATGGTTTTACATTTGTATTCGCCGGCTTTCTCAGCCACTTCATCAGGTGGAAGCTCGTACGTGGGGATGTCCCCGGGCTTAGCCTGTGCAATCTGCCAGTTCTGACAGAATTTGCAATCGATATTGCATCCCACGGTAGCAATGGAAAACGCCGTGGTACCGGGCAGGACATGGTAAAGCGGTTTCTTTTCGATGGGATCCACATGGACCGCTCCGGGATTGCCGTACCCCTGGGTAAACAGTTTGCCTTTCCGGTTGATTCGAATTTTACAGTGTCCGGTTTTCCCCGGTTCGATCAGACATCTGCGGAAACAAAGGCCGCACTGAATGATTTTTCCGTCATAGGGAGCCCAGAACCGTGCAGGCGTCTCTGTGAGTGGACCCGCAAACACATCTCCCGGATTGGAAGCCAGGGCGCAAGCCAGACAGGCTGCTCCACCGATAAATCGTCTACGGTCAAGACCAGTTTCAGATTTCCGAATCATGAGAAATCTCCTTTCGGGCCGGGGACCCAGGCCGGAAGCACAGTCACAGCCGGTCCGGCATATTCTGTAAACAATGATCGAATGTAATCATGGGATTTCTCAACGGCCACAGCAACGGGATCACCGTGAGCCAGCCGGCCGGCCAGAAATGCCGCCATATGACATCCTGTTCCCCGAATATTCCCGGGGAGCCGTGTGCCTTTGAACGCGCACTTTCCATCCAGTGAGAACAGGGTATCCACGGGATCACCCCTGCAATGACCACCCTTTGCCAACACATAATCGGTACCGGTGGAGAGCAGCAATGCCGCAGCATCGGCCAGACCGGTATCGGTAGCCACGGAGATCCCGGATAACCATTCCAGTTCATCCCGGTTGGGTGTCACCACGGTTGTTTCCGGTAATAGCAGATCCCCTATTACGGATTTTAAATCTTTCCCGGCCAGATCACCCCCGGCACTGGCGCGACCCACCGGATCCAGCACCACAGGAATGTCCGGATGCGTCCTAAGGAATCCGGCAATGGTCCTTCCGATTGCTGCCGAGCCCAGCATGCCGATTTTTATTCCTGAAATCTTGTATTCTTCCGCCAGATATCGGCATTGTTCGGCGATTATATCCGGGGAAATACATTGAATTTGTGTGACCCCCCGGGAACCCTGGGCGGTCACCGCCGTTATCACCGGCGCGATTCGGGAAGAAGCGGCAGAAAGTCCGCGGATGTCGGAGAAAAGACCCGCGCCACCGGTCTGATCCAGTCCGGCGATAACCAGAACAAGGGGCGGGGCAGCTCGCATATCACATCACCTCATCAAGCCCCTTGATGGCACAGAACTTTCCGCACATGGAGCACACATCCTCGTCCTCCGGCGGCGCCGACTGCCGCATCTTCGATGCCGTCTCAGGATCAATGGCACATGCAATCTGCGCATCCCAATCCAGTTCCCGGCGGGCAACAGCCATTTTCCGGTCCTGCTCCCATGCACGACGATCGCCCCGGGCAATATCCGCGGCATGTGCCGCAATTTTCGAGGCAATAACTCCAACCTTCACATCCTCCAGGTTGGGCAGCCTTAAATGTTCCGCCGGTGTGACATAACAGAGGAAATCCGCGCCATAATACGCAGCCAGGGTGCCGCCGATAGCCGAAGTGATATGATCATACCCCGGGGCAATATCCGTGACCAGAGGTCCCAACACATAAAAAGGCGCATTATTACAGAGGTTTTTCTGAATCTTCATATTGGTCTCTATCTGATCCAGCGGCACATGACCGGGTCCTTCGATCATCACCTGTACACCGGCGTCCCACGCCCGCTGAGTCAATTCACCCAATGTGATCAACTCCTGGATCTGAGCACGATCCGTAGCATCAGCCAGACAGCCGGGACGAAGACCATCCCCGAGACTGAGGGTCATATCGTATTCCCGGGCAATCTCAAGGAGCCGGTCGTAATGCTCAAACAACGGGTTTTCCTTCTGATTTTTCACCATCCACTGAGCCAGCAGCGAACCGCCACGGCTGACAATCCGGGTGATGCGTCCCTGACCGTTCAAACGGGCCAGAGCGGAACGGGTCACACCGCAGTGCACGGTGATGAAATCCACGCCATCATCACCATGACGGCGAATCACATCCAGAAGTCCGTCCACTGTCATGTCAATGGCAGTTTTTCCCGCTTTGATAAGATCAGCCACCGCCTCATAAATGGGTACCGTACCCAGGGGTACGTCACAGGCGTTCCGGATATGCCGGCGCATACCGGGAATATCCCCGCCGATGGACAGATCCATCACCGCGTCAGCTCCGGCATCCACGGCTGTGGCGACTTTCATTTTTTCCATTTCGGGATCATCCAGATCCGGTGAAGTACCAATATTGGCGTTGATTTTGACGGTAAACCCACGGCCCACAATCCGCGGAGATGCCAGGGTCCGGCGATTATTCACCGGCAGGCATGCCGTGCCGTCAGCCAGGGTCTCCAGGATATATTCCACCGATCGGTGCTCCTGAAGTGCAGTCAATTCCATTTCCCGGGTTATAATGCCTCTCAGCGCGGCTTCACGCTGTGTTTTATACTCTCGGCCGTCTGTGTTTTTTTTCTCGCTCATACTCACTTGCTGTCCTTTCCGATCCCTCGATCCAATACAAATCCTGAATGATCCTACGATGAAGGGATGCACGTGTCAACGCTCACAACATCCAGTAAATCCATAATACCGTCCAACTCAGACAGCATCACACAGCCTGCCTCATCAAAACCTGCAAGACCACAGCGAGAACCCTCACTAAATATTTTACAAGATATCTCGGGTTTCAACCAGATATTTTGAACGGATCGTGGTGTTCCGGCGTATATGATGATAGGGATTTCAACAATCAGGGAGGACCCGGCACACGATGAATGACCCTTTTGATTCCAATAGATTCGGAGAACAATCCTCAACATTCCAGTTTCATTCCCCGGCCGCCCGACCCGTACAACCGCAACAGCGGAAGGAGCGGAAATGGATTCCCTGGCTGCTGTTCGGTCTGACCGTCCTGACCACACTCTGGGCGGGTGCAGCCCAACAGGGTGTGAACATTTTCGCCCATCCCCTGAATTTCAGGTACGGCATAGCCTTTTCTTTTACCCTGCTGTTAATTCTGGGTGTCCATGAAGCCGGACATTATTACCTGTGTAAAGTGCACGGAATACCGGCCACACCGCCATATTTCATTCCCATGCCAAATCTTCTGGGCACCATGGGCGCATTCATCAAAATCAAAGGGGTTATTTCAAGCCGGCGCGCCCTGCTGGATATCGGCATGGCAGGTCCTCTGGCGGGATTTGTTCTGGCACTTCCGGCCACGATCATCGGATATACCCTCAGTAAACCGGTCCCCATATTTCATTCAGAAGGGTTAACTCTGGGCAATTCAGGTCTGACCCTTTTACTGGAAAAAATCATCTTCCCGGGGCTCCCGGATGGATTCACCATCATCCTGCATCCCGTCGGATTTGCCGGGTACATCGGTTTGTTGGTCACAGCCATCAACCTGCTTCCGGTGGGCCAGCTTGACGGGGGTCATATTGCATCTGCACTGTTTGGACGAAGGCAGTGGGATATCGGTAAACTGTTCCTGTTTTTCCTGGTGCCTATGGGTTTTCTATGGACGGGATGGTGGTTCTGGCTGACGCTTCTTCTGGTGTTCGGTTACAAACATCCGGTCCTGCAGCACGATGCCCGATCTCTGGGATCCATCCGTCGGAAACTGGCGTGGACGGCCATTATCATATTCTTTCTGACGTTTGTTCCGATACCGTTTCAGTTCAATATGCCTTGATCTGAATCCTTATCAACACGTCTTTTCAAATATGATACAGGAACCTCACGCTACTTCCCGATGGCCCGGGCAACCTCGTCAAAAAGCGAAAGAAGACGCGGGAAAAGTTCATCTTCCTTAACTCGGGCCACGGCTTCGCCTTTTCTAAACAAGATGGCCTCGCCTTCTCCGCCGGCAATACCGATGTCAGCATCCCGGGCTTCTCCGGGACCATTCACAATACAGCCCATCACGGCAACCGTCAGCGGCGCGGTCCGATCTTTCAGCGCATCTTCCACGCGATTGGCCAGGCCAATGATATCAATCCGTGTACGACTGCAGGTGGGACAGGCCAGGATGGTGGGACCCCGTTTCTGTATTCCCAGTGATTCAAGAATCCGGTATGCCACTCGAATTTCTTCCACGGGATCAGCCGCCAGGGACACTCTGAGTGTATCACCGATCCCTTCCGCCAGCATGAGCCCCAGACCCACGGCTGATCTGACAGCACCGGTAAGAAGTGTTCCCGCTTCGGTGATCCCGATGTGAAGCGGCAGATCTGATGCGTCTGAAACGATGCGATACGCCCTCACAGTCATGGGCACATCCGAACCTTTCAGGGACAAAATCACATCATCAAAACCGGCATCCAGAAGCCATTGAGCATTGTTAATGGCGCTTTCCGCCAGAGCTTCCGCACAGGGCTCTCCATACTTCTTTAAAATGTGCTTTTCCAGGGAACCGGAATTGACACCGACACGAATGGGAACGCCTCTCTCCCGAGCCCGATCCAGGATCTTTTTCACGCGGTCATGGGAGCCGATATTTCCGGGGTTAATCCGAAGCTTATGCACCCCGGCATCCAGTGATAACAGGGCCAACCGGTAATCAAAATGAATATCCGCCACTATCGGAACCGGTGATTCAGACACGATTGTCTTCAGGCTTTCTGCGCCGGCCAGGTCCGGAACGCTGACACGCATCAGAACGGCGCCGGCAGCAGCAGCCCGGCGAATTTGTTCCAGGGTAGCGGTAGTATCCCGGGTATCGGTATTGGTCATGGATTGAACAGCCACCGGGTGAATCCCACCTATCCGTACACCACCCACATCAATCACACGGGAATGTCTGCGCGGTGTCAGCCAGGTGTTCCGGCTCACCCCTGAATCGCCTCCCGGGCACGCTGTTTTGCCCAGATATCCGCAGCCAGCACGGCTTCGATACCATCCACCGGCCGGGTTTCATGGGCATCCATAACGGATCGGATGAGTCCGGGAATGGCGGTGAAACTAATTTCTCCCCGGCAGAAAGCGTTCACGGCAACTTCATTAGCCGCGTTCAGGACAGCCGGGAGTGTACCGTTCTCCGCCAGAGCATCATACGCCAGTTTCAAACAGGGGAACCGCTGGAGATCCGGTTCAGCAAAGGTCAATTGACCTATCTGCGACAGGTTCAGCCGGGAAACCTCCAGTCGGTCATGCCGGCCACCGTTCAGCGCATAAAGGATAGGTATCCGCATATCAGGAACGCTCATCTGTGCCATCACAGACCCATCACGGGTTTCCACCATGGAATGAATGATACTTTCGGGATGAAGCACCACATCGATCTGATCCGGTTCCAGATCGAACAGCCACCGTGCTTCGATGACTTCCAGCCCTTTGTTCATCAGCGTAGCGGAATCAATAGTGATTTTATCACCCATAGCCCATGTGGGATGATCCAGGGCATCCCGGACAGTGATTTTTTCAAGGTCCAGATCGACACGTCCGGAGAAAGGACCGCCGGAACAGGTCAGTATGATCCGGTTCACCGCACCCGGTTCCAAACCTCGCAGACACCGGCTTATAGCGGAATGTTCCGAATCAACGGGAAAGATCCGGGATCCGGTTTCCCGGGCTGTTGCCATGACAAGATCCCCGCCTGCCACCAGGGTTTCCTTATTGGCCAGGGCGAGATCCATACCCGCTGCTATTGCCGCAAAAGTGGGTTCCAGACCGGCTGTCCCGGAGAGGGCTGAGACCACAACATCCGCCTTTACCAGTTTGCCGGCTGCCAGATCACAGTGGTGGTGGATTCCGGAAAGAATCCGTGTGGTGGAAACAGATAGCTTTGATTGAATCCTGGAAGCATATTCAGCATCACGAATCACCAGTATTTCCGGTTGGAAATCAGCGATGATTTCGGCAAGTTTATCCACCTGTGATCCAATGGCGCTGATACCGGTTACATTAAACCGTTGGGGATATTGTTTGATAACATCCAGGGTCTGTTGCCCGATGGATCCGGTGCATCCGAGAATGACAAGTCGCAGCATTTTCAGGTTTCCCACGGGGGATCAGACTCCCAGAAAAAAGGTGACATAGAGGTACATAAACGGTGACGTCAACAGGATGTTATCCAACCGGTCAAGAAAACCGCCATGTCCCGGGATAAGTGTTCCTGAATCCTTGACCTGTGCACCCCGTTTAAACACGGATTCCGTCAGATCTCCGGTGTGAGTAAGAATCACCAGGGCGGGTCCCATGATGAGGACATGCCACCAGGGAAACGGAAACTGAAATATCAGGTATGCGATACCACCCACAGCGGTACCGGAAACAATGGCGCCGACAAAACCGGCAATCGTTTTGTTGGGACTGATCACAGGCGACAGTTTCCGTTTTCCAATTGCTTTGCCCACGTGGAGCGCACCGGCATCCCCTGCCCAGGCAAAACAGAGCAGGAAAATCACCATGTGACTTCCGTTTAGTTTGCCTGAGAATTCCCGGATCAGCATCAGAGATCCACCACCCCAGCACACCATAAGAATCACAAACAGCATGGCCGACATCGCGCCTGCCGCTTCCTGCAGATCCTGTCCGGGACGCAATAATCGGTATAGGCAGATTCCCGTCATACACAGGAAAAAACCGAACAACAGAAACCGGCCTTCATCTGATACCCCGTATGTGGCAAGAGATCCCAGTAAAATTCCTCCCAGAATTAAAGATAACATTCCGGGCACATGGAGATTCATACGATTGAGAATCACCACCCATTCATACAAAGCCAGCAGCAGCGCCGTACTGAGAGCCAGATGAAATGCCCAGGACGGCGCCATCAACAGTAAAGCCAGCAGTAAAGGCAGTGCGATTGCTGCGGTCATGTATCGGGTAACAATATTTTTCACAAAGAAGATTTCCCGTCGGGGACGCCTCCATATCGGCGCTCCCTGGATTGATACTCATAGATGGCTTCCGACAGATCCCCACCGGAAAAATCCGGCCACAAAACCGGTGTAAAATAAAATTCCGAGTATGAACATTGCCACAATAAAAAATTGGAGAGTCGGCATTCACCACTGGTTCGAATCATCAGATCCGGATCCGGAAGACCAGCCGTATATAAATGTGATGATATCGCATCCTCATCAATATCTTCACTTCTCAATTCACCGGTTTTTACTTTTTCAGCAAGGGAACGGCATGCATTAATCAACTCACCCCGACCGGAATATCCCAGTGCCAGGTTCAGGATCAAACGATCGTTCCCGGCTGTTTTTTCCATGGTTTCATTGAGTTGTTTCTTGAGTTTATCCGGAAATTTTGAAAGATCACCACTCATCGTCAACCGGGTGCCGTTCCGAGTCAGTTTATCCAGTTTACTGATAAGGTTTTTATAAAGGAGATCCATCAGAGTGCTGACTTCTTCCTGTGGGCGGGACCAGTTTTCCGTCGAGAACGTGTAGAGGGTCAGAACTTTGATCCCAAGCCGGGTGGCCTCCTCAACAATCTTATCCACTGTCTTGACACCGGCCCGGTGCCCGGCAACACGAGGTAATTTCCGTTTTTTAGCCCAGCGGCCATTACCATCCATGATAATTGCAATATGGACAGGCATCCGATCAGGGTCCAGAATATGATTTTCTGTATTTCGTTTAAGAAACGAACTCATCGTCTTCGCACTTTAGATATCGAGGACGTCTTTTTCTTTTTCAGCCCCCAGCGCGTCGATTTTTTTGATGAATTCATCCGTCACTTCCTGGATCCGGTCATAACCACGATGGGCATCATCCTCGGAAATCTCTTTTTCTTTGAGAAAATCCTTAATGGAATCATTTGAATCACGGCGGATATTCCGAATGGCCACACGGCCTTCCTCAGTCATCTTCTTAACCACTTTAACCAGCTGTATCCGCCGTTCCTCGGTCAGAGCCGGTATGCTGATCCGTATGATCTTTCCATCAGAATTCGGCACCAGTCCCAGATCGGATTTCTGAATTGCCTTCTCAATATCACCAATAATGGAGTTGTCCCAGGGCTGAATAACAAGAAGACTGGCCTCGGGAACAGCGATCTTGGCCACCTGTTTAAGTGGTGAGATTGTGCCGTAATAATCCACTTTGATACTGTCCAGCAGCGCAGTGGATGCCCGCCCCGTGCGAACAGTGGCAAACTGACGCGTAGAATGCTCAATACTGTCATCCATCCGTAATTTTGTTTCATCATAAATTTCATTTATCATGATATCTCATCTCCCCTGTCAGAAATCAATGTACCGACATCCTCGCCCTTAATTCCTTTAAGCAAAGTTCCCGGCCGGTTCAGGTTCAGGACCAGAACCGGAAGCTTATGCTCCCGGCACAACGCCACTGACGCCGCATCCATAACTCTTAAATCATGCTCAAGAACCGTATCATAATTCAGTGAACGATAAAACCGTGCATTGGGGTTCTGAACGGGATCAGAATCATAGACGCCATCGACCTTGGTGGCTTTGATAAAAATATCCGCTTGAATCTGAAGAGCTCGCAGGGCGGCTCCCGTATCAGTTGAAAAGAATGGCTGTCCGGTTCCCGCCGTTAGAATCACGATATTCCCGCTGGCAAGCAGGGCTCTCACTGTCTCAGCATTAAATGGTTCCATGGCACCGACAATAGGAAGAGCGGATACTACCTCCGCCTTATACCCGGTCGCCCTGATAACCTCACGCAAAGCGATCCCGTTGATCATGGTGGCCAGCATACCCATGGTATCCGCCGCCGTTCGATCGAACTGAAGATCTGCCGCCACTTTACCCCGAAAAATATTACCGCCCCCACAGACAATGGCTATCTGACAGCCTGTGTCCACAGCGGCGGTAACTTCCGAGATAAAGAACCGGGCCGCATCGGGATCAATCCCCGACTTACCGCCGCCCAATGCTTCACCGGACAGTTTGAGCAGTAACCGTTGGAAAGGTTTCCTGTGAGGTTCTCTGCCCATAATCAAATCTCCCGATCTATTCCTCTTCTCCCAGTTGAAGTCGGACAAACCGTTTCAGCTGCATATTCTCACCCAGTTTGGCGATTACACTTTTCAGATATTCCTGAATCGTTAAATCATCCTGCTTAACATAAGCCTGGTCAACCAGACAGACCTGACTGAAATATTTTTTCATTTTACCGTCAACGATCTTCTCAACAATATTTTCCGGTTTACCCATGGCAGCAACCTGTTCCCGGTAAATCTCCCGCTCTTTCTGAAGAATATTTTCAGGAACAGCATCCCGGTCGAGGAATTGAGGATTAGCTGAAGCTATGTGCATGGCAATATTACGGACCATCTCTTTAAAATCATCGGTTTTCGCCACAAAATCCGTTTCACAGCTTACTTCAACCAGAACACCCAGTTTCCCGGAGTGATGAATATAACTTCCGACGGCGCCTTCACGAGTCGTCCGATGAGATTTTTTCGAGGCATCGGCAAGACCCTGTTTTCGAAGCAGGACTATGGCGTCGTCGATATCACCATTGGTACTTTTTAGGGCTTCCTTGCATTTCATGATACCAAGTCCGGTCTTGGATCTCAGATCCGAAATCATAGCAGCATTGATTGTCATGGTCGTCCTCCTTTATTCCTTGCCGGTTTTTTCAGGGGCGTCTGCTGCAGGCGCGTCTTTTTCAGGCGCTTTTTTTTCTGCTGCCGGCTCCGCTACTTCGGCTTCGGGCTTTGCTTTGGCTTTTACTTCTGTTTTCTCTTCAGCTTTCTCTTCTTCTTTTACCTTCGGCTGCGCTTCGGCTTTTACTTCCGGTTTTGCTTCGGCTTTCACTTCCGGTTTCGCTTCGGCTTTTACTTCCGGTTTCGCTTTTGGTTTCGCCGGGGCTTTTTTCGGAGTCTCTTTTGCGCCGGTCATCATTTCCGCTTCTGTAACCTGTACCGGTCCCCGTTTCGGTTTTTCGTCCCGGGAAATCTTGCTGAAGATTTCTTTTCCTTCATTGGCGGCATTGGCAATCTGTGATGTAATCAATCGGATGGCGCGAATCGCATCATCATTTCCCGGAATGGGGAAATCGATCACGGTGGGATCGCAGTTGGTGTCGACGATTGCAATGACCGGAATACCCAGTTTATTGGCTTCCCGGACAGCTATATGCTCTTTTTTGGTATCTATAATGAAAACGGCCCCCGGCAGATCGGTCATATACCGGATACCTTTCAGGTTTCGTTCCAGTTTCAGCCGTTTTTTCTCCAGCTTCTGAATTTCTTTTTTGCCCAGGCTCTTATAACTGCCTTCACCACGCATCTCTTCCAGCTTTTCCCACTGGTTGACGGATTTTTTAATGGTCATATAATTGGTCAGAATGCCACCCAGCCAGCGATGGTTGATGTAATACATTCCGGACCTGACAGCTTCCTCTTCGATAGCCTGCTGTGCTTGTTTTTTGGTACCCACGAACAGAACAGATGCGCCTTTCGCACACGTATCCCGGATAAAATCGTAGGCTTCCTTGAAACATTGCATCGAAATTTTCAGATCGATGATATAAATCCCATTCCGTTCGCCGAAGATATATTTTTTCATCTTCGGATCCCAGCGTTTGGTCTGGTGGCCGAAATGCACACCGGTTTCAAGCAGCTGACGCATACTCACAGTTGACATAATACGTATCCTCCAATCGGGTTAAACGACGATGCACATCCTCTTCTGTCTTAACCGATGGGATTCACATCCCACCGGCACCCTGAAACAGAATCCGTGCATCTGTGATTCATTAAAATAACGGCTGTAATACCGTCTGATTATCGTTTCGAGAACTGGAACTTGGCCCGTGCACCGCGCTGACCGTATTTTTTACGTTCAACTTTTCGGGGATCCCGGGTCATCAGACCGGCTTTTTTCAGGTCCGGTCTGAGATTGATGTCATATTCCACCAGCGCACGGGAAATCCCATGACGCAGCGCACCGGCCTGACCGGAATTCCCGCCGCCAACGATGGTCGCTATCACATCAAATTTGTCGCTCATCGATGTAATTTCAAAAGGATGTGCGATGATCATTCTCAATGTTGATCGTTTAAAATGATCCTCGATCTTTTTTCCATTAATAGTGTACTTACCGGTTCCCGGTTTAATTCTTACCCGGGCAACCGCTCTTTTTCGACGTCCTGTGCCGTAATAAATTTCCTGCAGAGCCACTCAACTCGCCTCCTGTTAGGTTAACTCACCGCTTTGATAATTTTCTCTTCATTATACTCAATTGCTATCGGTTTCTGTGCTTCATGGGGATGATCCACACCAGCATAAACCTTCAATTTTTTTAATAGTTTTCGTCCCAGCTTGCTCTTGGGCAGCATCCCTTTTACAGCATACTTCAGTACCCGGTCCGGATGATTTTCAAGAAGTCGCCGAGCGTTTGTTTCCTTGAGTCCACCGGGATATCCCGTGTGCCGGTAATATTTCTTGTCGTCTAACTTTTTGCCGGAAAAATGAATTTTCTCCGCATTGATAATGACAACATGGTCACCTAAATCTGTATTCGGCGTATAATCCGGCCGGTGTTTCCCACGCAAAATATTTGCAGCCAAACTGGATAACCGACCAACTGCTACACCCGTCGCATCCAGTAAATACCATGTCTCCAGAACATCTTCTTTTCTTACAAACTGTGTCGTTTTCATTATCCGATCTCTCCTAAACACACAAGGTTCCGCCCACAAGGGAGTACGAACGCGAGATGCTATACGGTGCTGGAGCCCATGTCAAGCGGAAAAGAGGAAAAGAGGAGTAGATTAAAAGACGAAGGGATGAGTGTACGAAAAGACGGTCGGTATTGAATGGGGGGCGAGCCTCGTGTTCGTCAGTTAGTGACACGGTCTTGCAATTGATCAGATAAATAGAAAAACGGACGATCAACCCGGAAGGTTTATACTTCACCATAGATAACCCGGCAAAAATATAAACCCGCCGGGGAAACCGTCGGACCGGCCCGAGAACGATCTTTCGCATCAATGATCCCCTGAAATTCGTCCGCCGTTGTTTTTCCTCGGCCGACCAGAAGCAGCGTCCCCACAATATTCCGGATCATATGCTGCAGAAAAGCGTTTGCCGTGAAATGAAGATAGATCCGCTCCCCCGTAACCCATCCCCCGGCAGAAAAAATGTGCCGGATGGAATGACGGGTTTCGTCCCCGGCCGCCCGAAAACTTGAAAAATCCCGCTCCCCTTCCAACAGGGCTGCGGCACAAAACATGTTTTTTGTATCCAACGGCGATGAAACATGGAGTGCATACCGGCCTAAAAACGGTGATGCATCGGAACAATTAAGGATAACATATATATAGGTGCGCGACTTTGCTGAAAATCGGGCATGAAATTCATCGGCCACATCCGCCACTGATTTCACCTGAATATCATCGGGCAGAAGCGCGTTTATTCCCTTTTTCAATCGGGCGGCATCCAGAGTGCTGGCAGTACGAAAACTCACGACCTGACCCAGAGCATGCACGCCGGTATCCGTTCGGCCGGCCATGTATTGTTTTACCGGTCCATCGGTGATCCGCTCCAGCACATTCTGTAGATCACCCTGAACCGTTCTTTGAGACGGCTGCATCTGAAAGCCATGAAACCCGCTTCCATCATACTGCACGATTAATTTCAGGTTCCGCACACTCTCACCCATGATGTCTCTTAATAATCCTCATTGTGATTCCGGGGCAGCCCCTCGGAAACTCAGTTTTGCATTTAAAAGGAAAGCGGAAACTCCCATAAGAAGAAACAACAGACCGAAGATTCCGGTACTGGGGATAGGTGGGGGGATGGGGGTTTCTGTTGGAGAAGGCGTCATGGTCGGAACAGGTGTATCTGTTGGGGAAGGTGTATGTGTTGGAGGGCTTGTCGGTGTTGGAGTCGCAGCTGATCCTTCAGCATACAGAGAGAAAGCCATGGCCGGGTTTGTGGTATCCGTCCAGATATCAACGGCGCCAAGAGGATAATCAGGAGCAACATACTGGGCATGTGAATAAAGTACAGAGGCAGAAGGCAGCCAGCCCCAGAATTCCGATAAATTACTCACCAGTTCAGCCTGGATAACAAGCCAGTATGTCTGACCGATGACCGGCGTAAACCCGCCATCAGATATTTCAGCGCAGTATTCATACGTGTGAGGGTATCCGGTGCAAGCCACGGTTTCGTTAACCTGGGAAAGGGGGAGTGTCCAGGATTTTATAACCGTTGTATCCCATGGGCTTGTCGGCGTGCCACTGCCGCTGTCTTCATAAATGAAGAAATTGAAACCTGAAGCATGAACGGTGTTGGGATCATTGTACCGACCATGCCAACTGACCCACAGGAGCGGGCTTGTCAGGCTCTCCAATATCCTGAAATCATCGGCTACCCGCATGTTTCCTAAAAAAGAAGAATCGTTCTGGGAAACTTCCTCTGTATCTGCACAGGCCACATGTTGATCAAAAACACTATCCCCCAGCGGAAGATAGCAATCAGCCCCGAAACAGCGGATGGTTGACATAAGCATAAATGCTGCAAAAAGGAATAAAAGATACTTTGATCTCATGCGTTTCCCCCGATTATTCAATATTTTTAATCACTTCATCCAATTAAAACCGTAGCACATGCTATCTTTTTAATGCAAAACAGCAGCCTGAATTTGAGATAAACCAAGTATCTCTGATCAGCATCAGTCCTGAATGACCTTTTCAGATTGGCTTAAGCTAACGATAAGCACAGAGAGAGCCAGAGCGATTCCTCTTGATTAATTTTATCTGATAGGGTATTTTTCCAGCTTCGTGACTGAATCTTTTGAGGGAGAAATTAATGAAACGATCGAAATCCAAACAAAAACGCGCCCGGCACCAGAGAAAACAGGAACACAAACGCAGAGTTAAACGGCAGAAAACCGCTGCGAAAGCCGCTGCCTGACCGGAATCTCCCGG
>SWBY01010187.1_pt1 | contig 20693 bp, 21 predicted proteins | sample 4693071 | NCBI WGS metagenome assembly SWBY01 (sample SAMN10267273, study PRJNA491770) | bioreactor metagenome | isolation source: DHS bioreactor inoculated with marine methane seep sediment | place: Japan: Omine Ridge, Nankai Trough | collected 2006-05-06 | reverse complement strand
TGAGCATAACCTGAGCATAACCTGAGCATAACCTGAGCATAACCTGAACCTAATCCGAGCCTAACTTGAGCCGACTCCACGTGACTTTTTATTTCAATTCTGCCACAGAGCACACAGAGAGCACAGAGTATTTCGCCTCTGTGTCATCCTCTGTGCCCTCTGTGGCTAAATTATTCATAACATTTCCAGCGCTTTTTCCAGTGTAATAATAGCAAGATGTGCACAATGCAGGTTTTCTTCAGGGAGACCTTCCAATGCAGTAACCAGGTCATTGTCTGTAATAGCTTTCACCTCATCAACAGATCTTCCTTTGACCATAGATGTAAGCATGCTCCCGCAAGCTATCGTTGCTCCACATCCATCTGTCATAAATGATATATCTTCAATAATATCATGATCCATCTTCAGATATATCTCCATGGTATCCCCACACCAGCCAGTTAATCTTGCAAAAGCATCTGGTTGTACAATTTTGCCGATATTTTTCGGATTATTATATTCCTTAATAACTCTTTCTGAAAAAACCATCCGCTCCTGCTCATATACCTCATTTTGAATTTTTTCGATCATCTTATCAAAATCAGATTTATTGTTTGGATCTGTCACTTCAGTTTCACCTTGCGTTCATTTCAGTTTTCCCTTGATATTTTCCCATATTTTTATAATATTATTAGAAAACTCACTGTCTGAGAATTCAATTACAGTCATCTCCCTGATCATGGCCATCGTCGGTGTTTCATCATATGGTATCCTGCCCACTACATCAAGTCCATTTTCAGCGCAGTACTTTTCGATGACCTGTGTATTACCGTGATTTATATCGAATTTATTTATGCAAACCACTGCTGGTATACTGAAATGCCCGGCCACCCCAAGTATTCTTTCCATGTCATGAATACCTGATAATGTAGGCTCTGTTACGATCAATACAAGATCAACACCTGAAATAGCAGCAATGACAGGGCAGCCGATTCCGGGAGGGCCGTCTATTATGATCAAATCCCTGTTATATTTGTCAGCCAGTATCCGGGCATTATTTCTTACCAGGCTAATCAATTTTCCAGTTGCTTCCTCAGCAGTATTAAGCTCGGCATGCGACATAGGTCCGAACCGGGTTTCAGAAAGGTAAGCAAAACCGGATTTTCTGTCAACCAGGTATATTGCATCGGCAGGACAAACATATTCACAGACACCGCATCCCTCGCATCTCTCGTCAATTAATTTTAGATCATCATCAATAGCATCAAACCTGCAATATTCCCTGCATTTTCCGCATTCTGTACATTTTTCCTCATCTTTTGAAGCGATTTTTAACCCTGAAAATTCAACTGTCTCTTTAATCTCAGGTTTGAGGATGAGATGCAGATCCGGAGCGTCCACGTCACAGTCAGCCAGTACGGCATTTTCAGCCAGGGAGGCAAAAGCTGCAGTGATGGTGGTTTTTCCGGTACCCCCCTTTCCACTTATAATGGTGAACTGTTTCATGTCTATACCTTGCTTATTCATAGGAAATGAGCATCAATGTGTTCCCATGATGACTCTGACACCTAATTTGTCTCTAATCGCATCTGCCAGTTCTTCAGCATACGGACATTTGGGTGGATTAGGAATTGGTTTTATCAAACATGTGCACATGAAGATTACTTCAGCACCTCTCTTTACCATTTCCTGTACCTGTCTTATTGCATCCCTGCCAGGACATCCTCCACATGTTATCATGCCGATGATGTCGATATCATCATTCTTGAATTCTTCAAATGTCCCGGTCTTAGTCTTCATCACTCTAAAACACGATGTACCCGGACATGACCTTGCAGCTATTTCACATCTTACCAATCCGATTTTAGTCATCTTATAATCACTTCATATATTTTATTTAAAAGCGTCTCATTATTGTACATTTTCCGATTGTATCTTATCGAACAATTGAACAAACTTCTCCTTCCATTCCGGCATTTCCAGGACAAAGGGTTTGCCGTTTGAATAAAGCCTTGCAATATCTTCATTTTGTGGAATCTTCATAAGGATAGGAATATTTTGTTCCATGCAGAATTCTTCAACCCTGTCGTCACCGATACCATCCCGGTTAATAACCACTCCAAAGGGAATATTTAAGTGCTTCACTACTTCAACTGCAAGTTTCAGATCATAGAGTCCAAAGGGCGTGGGTTCTGTAACAAGCAGACAGAAATCACTGTCCCTTATGGTTTCAACAGCAGGGCAGGCAGCACCAGGTGATGAATCGAGGATTGCATTTTTTCCTTTAGAGATCCTCTTTTTCAGGGTTTTAATAACCGGAGTCGCCATAGGTTCCCCGATATTTAACACTCCATGATAAAATTCAATTCCATTTGAAGTCCCTCCCTCAATTATGCCAATAATTCGCTTCTCTTCGGTAATGGCTCCTTTGGGACACACCATTGCACAACCTCCGCAGCCATGACATAACTCTGGGAATAATAGAACTTTAGAAGGCAGTACACCAATGGCATTGTACTGGCAAAATTTTGAACATTTCCCGCAGAAGTCGCACTTTTCTTCATCGATCACAGGAACTGACAGATATACATCTTCAACCTTTTCCAGATCAATATCCAGGAATAGATGGGAATCAGGTTCTTCAACATCACAATCCAACAACGCTACATTATCAATGCTGAGTCCCAGGTTCGTTGCTATTGTAGTCTTACCGGTTCCACCTTTGCCGCTTGCAACTGATATTATTATTTTAATCACCTCAAATCCTTTTGCTTGGTTTTTCTAATAGTATATAATTTATAATATTATGTACTCAAGTTAATCCGACCGAAGGAAGGATTTTCTTGTAAAATTTGCTGGCAAAAGATAAGATATATTTTGATATTCTACACGTACCAGATTTCCATCTGACAGCATAGTATCAATACTCTCTGCTCCGGGAAATCTCCCTTCAATATCTCTTGCCTGTTCTTCCCTTAACGGATGACGGGAGCATATTTCTATAATTGTATTTCTGAGATCAGGGAAATTATCAAGACCAAATTCACCTGACTCGTAATCGATAAGGTCCAGTGTTGCATTTAAAATCTCATGTGCCCGGATTATTCTGTCAGGTTCGGGCGGCCTTACACCAGGTTTTGCAGGCGGCCGGATGGGAACTGAAATATAGATACGATCAGGTTTTACCTGCTCAATGGCATCTTTTATTTCCATTAAAGATTCATCTGAATCATTCACACCCTTAACCAGCATGACCTCAAGCCAGATTTTACCTGGATATTCCTTCCTGAAATCAACCTGGCCTTGAAGCATTTCTTCAAATCCAATGCTGCCATGGGGCCTGTTAAGTGTTCTATAAACGTCCTCACTTCCGGCATCAAGTGTGGGAAGCACCACATCGCTGCTTTTCAGGTCCTGCCTTACATCCTCCATAAAAAAGAGAGAACCGTTCGTGATCACAGCCACAGGTATCTGCCATTTGTTTTTGCACGATTTGATCAACCAGCCAAGGTCCTTACATAAAGTAGGTTCACCATCTCCAACAAATGTAATGTAATCGACATTTGCGGGATTCATTACTTTTTCAATGTCAGATAGTATATCTTCTTTAGGATAGAAACTTTCACGCTTCACCTGAAGCTTGCCTGTTTGGCCCAATTGACAATAGATGCAGTTGTATGAACAGGTTTTATGTGGGATGGGGCTCACGCCTAATGAGCGCCCCAGCCTTCTGGAAGGAACAGGACCATAAGCATACATATTATCCTGAACCTCTTTTTAAAATAATATCTCCTTGTTCTGCTCCCAGTTCCTTTGCGATCATCGGACATTTTGCCAGGAGCATAAAGAATATCTTTTTGTTATCAGGAAGAGCTTCGAAGTTCCTCTGTCCTTTACTTATTATCATGTTACTCATTGTAATAATTTCAGGGAATGTTTTACTTGAATGATCTACCCTGTTTTCATCCACTTCAATATTCATGATCTCTACACCCTCCATTTTGTCAATTCCTACATATACAGCATCCTGCATGGTGGTATCATTGATAAAGGGTGTAACTTTTACACCACAAAAAATTTTCTGGAAATTATATTCACTCATAATTGTCTCAAGCAGTATCTTGTCAAATACAATTTCACCTGCATTGTCTGTCAAATATACAAGATTTTCAGATTCTTCTAGATTATTTACGAATTCTGTAAAGTGGTCTATCCTGAATTTCTTTTCCAGTACACGTGAAATGGTTTTATTAATATCAAAATTTGGTCCCACTCCATAATCTATCACATTTCCTGCGATAGCCAGTCTCACAGCAGTTAAAAGTGGTGTAGCGGATCGGTCTACAATTTTTTTCAATTCAGGATACATTCCCAGTGCAATATCGTTACATTCCTTTTTTACAGTCTTGTAAGGATCATCTTCCTTGCTTTCTTTTCTTATAATATTGTACATAACATCCGCAATATCAGGTGGACAGGTGTTCCAGTCCATCTCTAATATATTGGCCATTACCGATCTCAATATTTTCTCTTGCTCTTTCACATCATCAGTAACCAACCTTACAGCATCGAGTGCCTGTCTCTGGATGCAAAATATACAATCAAGACGTGTTTTCACTGCTTTAAACTCCTTAATATCTCATGGTTTTTAGGTGACACGGCGTGTTCATACCTTCACAGTTAGATCTCAATAACCTGTCCTGCTTTACATTCCATATACCGGTCCGGAAATAACCTTTTAATCTCATTTTTATACCGGGTACAGTGACAGGGCATTATCAGCGGAATATTTCCCAGACATTCAAAATTATTAAATTTGTGAAAGCCTCCGATCACTCCATACGGCTCTCCTAAATCTGCAGCCGCATCAATGAAGTTCTCCAGACCTGGATGTGCACAGCCAGTAATTACCACAATACCATGGTTCATTTTCAACAATAAGGCCTGCTCTTTTATTTTGTCCCCCAATTCACCAGTAGTATACACATCAGGAGCAATATTTTCCAGTCCTGTCGTTTCTATCACATCTGCCTTTTGTGATATCTCATTCTTCAATTGCCTGGAAAACGAATTTGGGACATATACTTTAACATCCGGGTGCAACATGTGGGTTAAGCCCCCCATATGATCCCAGTGGTCATGTGAAATGACAATTGTATCGATATCCTCTTTAGTAACCCCGAATCTCTCCATGTTGTAAAGTAGAATATTGCCATCCCAGCCGGTATCGAACATGATCTTTCTATTTCCTGTTTCAACCAGACAGGAAAAACCCCATCCATTGACAAAACCATCTTCCGATTCATTCTCATATAGTATTTTCAATCTCATATTCATAGTTCTCTTTAACATTGTGTGGGTAACATCACTATTCAAGATATATTATTAAACATGGAATCGCATTGCCTGAATTAATGGACAGGATTTACTTGATTAACAGGATATGAAAGTGGCTCGTACCATCCTGTAAATCCTGTAAATCCCGTCTAATATTTACCAACTCAATGTTGGGGAAATCAATATTCATACAATAAATTGAACATGGATCTATTTGCCCTTCCGGTCAATACCCATAGAGGGAGGAAAAAACCTCCCATACTACAGGCAGTTCACTCACTGAGAACTTCTCTGACAAACTGTCCTTCGCCTACCAGTTCAATGATATTTCCAAGACGCTCTTTTCCAGGTTTTGTTCTGTATTTGACAAATGTGGAGGCAATCTTATCGATCAGTGGCGGAATTTCTTCCTTTGTGCAGAATTCCTTCAAAAGGATACCATCAGTCGGTTTTCTTGCATCATTACCGCCGATCCAGACCGAATAGCCGAGTTTATCTTCCACTGCAGCTTCATGCGGGCATCCCCGCACACACCATCCGCAATTGCCGCACAGGTCTCTGTCGATCACTGCCTTTCCGCCAGAGATAGAGAGCGCATTGAACTTGCACAATTCAATACATCTTCCGCATCCGTTACATTTCTCAGTATCGATCTTTGGCTGCTTTTGCCCAATAATACCTATATCATGACGGTGAGTTCTTACACAGTTGTTGGCACATCCTGCTATAGCGATCTTCATCTTATGGGGTGTGAGTTTCTGTGCGAACATAGGTGTCAGTTCATTTGCGAAATCCTTAGTCTCAACAAGTGCTTCAGGACAATATGCATTACCCGGGCAGGCAGAAACATAACCCATGCCGATCGTCATGAGTCCGTTTCCATATACATCTGCCATTATGTCATCAATATCTTCGTTTTTTACACCCTGGATCTCAATACTCTTACGATTTGTGAGCTCAAGTTTGCCATCACCGTACTTGTTTGACAGTTCTGCAACCTTTGCAAGATAAGCGTTATCCACAAGACCGGATTGTGTTTTGATCTTCACAAAGTTAGTGCCCTTCACCTCAGTTCTTACACCAGGATAGTCACGCACCCAGTAACCTTTGACAGATCTCCCGTCTTCAAGACGCTTCTTTAGTTCCGCTTTGAACCTGCGCAACTTAAGGCCTGCAAACTCTTCTATCAAACTGACATCCACTTCATCAGAGGTTTCAATATAGCCTGCCTCTACAGCCGCATTAAGCAGTTCCACGCCCTTGGCATTTCGTGCCATCAATGTTGTCCAGCCTTTAGAAGACCCCATATATCCTGCTGAGATATCAGCAACCTTGGCGACCGCGTCCCTGCATATGCGGCATCCGTCTGATACACATCCTGCGAGATCTTTAAGAGAAAATTCTATGTCACCTTCATCCGTGGTAACTATCATCTCATCAAGGTGTATTGCCAGCTTACTGACCTTGTCCATGTCAACACCAGCATTTGCCAGGTATTCAGACAGTTTCTCTTTATTGAAGTTCTCCATACAGAACAAGCCGATCACGTATGGGATATTTGGTATCTTTGCCTTTTCACCGTCCTTTCCGACCTCGATGGGATGGACGTTCAGACCTCCGAAGAACTGTGTACGCCTGGTACTATAGGTGTGGCACGGTAAACCTACCACGGCAACATTCTTGAGCGACTCGGTTGTTTCCTTAAGTGCAGACATTACAGGGATCATTGAATATTTCGCACCTGCTGCATCCATGAGTTCTTCTTTGTTCGTTACGATGTGTGAACTTGGTTTTGCAATCCCTGCAGTTGTAACCGCACCGTCGATCAGTCCGTTATCAAAGCAGTATGCAAGGAGTGCTGTAACAGCACCACCGTCCTGGCCTTTTTCACGTATTGCGGGATCTGTCGCCCTTGCGGCAACGATCTTTTCGTGCTGTCCAATGAGTGATGGAGGTTTTGCCATGAAGTTGAATACGTTCATGGATAAGCGTGATGCATCTGTCATGACCCGCTGGCACACATCCTTGCATGCACCTTCTCCGTTTCTGTAGCATTCCTCTTTCAACTTCGGACCGTTCTCATCGAACTCAATTATATCATATGGACACACAGCAGCACACGCACCGCAATATGTACACATGCCCGTATCTACTATCGCGTCCTTCAAAAACCATTTAAATTCTTCTGCCAATTGTATCATCTCCTGAAATTACATATTTTTGATTATGATCATTACTTTATGATTAAAAATTTTCTCTGTATTATGTTACATAAATAATAACTGCAACCAGACTTATCTTGATAAATATTTTTCATATCAGTTCAAAAAAAAAGATTGATTGGGGATTTTATTCCCCAATCTCTTGAATCCTTTTCTTTATCTCTTTCAACTCATTTTCCAGGTATTCTGCCTCATTTTTCAGTTCAGCAGCCTCTTGTTCTTTTGGAATTGCCTGAACCACTGGTGGTGGGTAACTATAGGCACCGCGCTGCCAACCTGTCAAACCGGTCGCATAGTACAAATTACGGCGACCCCGGCCTCCACCGCGATAAAAACCCCTGCCTAAATTGGGATTCGCATATCCCGGGACTGGATACTGTGCACAATAACCTGCTGCCCTGCCTGTCCTCGGACCCAAACCTTGAGGTCCTGTTCCGTCTCCTCCTGGCATTTATTTCACCTCCTTTTCAAGTGTTTCGATTCGCTTTTTGATTTTTATTCATGCCTGTGTTCACTGCAGGCATTCTCATCAGTAGCTTCACTTAACAGTCCTTTCTGCCATGCAGCTACTGCATCCCGGACTGTTCCTGAAGCACCTACAAATACATCGATTCCATATTGTTCGAACATAGTTACTGCCCTTGGTCCAAGTCCGGAACAGAGCATAATATGGGTACCTGTTGGTGCTATGTACTCAGGGGGAACCCCGGTACCCCCCATATGTTCACTTACATTTGGAATCACTTCAACTGCATTTGTTTCAATATCAACTATAGTATAAGTGGGTGCCCTGCCAAAATGCTGGGCTACCATATCATCTAAACCGCCATTCTCCATTGTTGGGACGCATACTTTCATTTTTAAATCCTCCTTAATACTAAATTACATTCCTACCATATTAGTTCCACATTTCGGGCATGCCTGACTGGCACACGGCTGTCCTGGCTGGTGTGGGATGGTGTATCCGCAACCCGGACATTTGCACTCCTTCGGAGGGCCCATGCCCTGCCGTTGTCCACCTCTGCCCATACCGCTACCTCTTCCTTGACCTGCTGGCATTTATTTCACCTCTTATTTATTCATATCATTAATTTTTTTCTTAATTTGGGACAATTGTAACTGGGCTTGTTCCAGTTCATCTTCCAGCATTGAGATTTTCTGTTCTTCTGTTATTGATGCCTGGCCTGCCCCTTGTCCGGAACCCATAGCTGGCATTCCGGCATGAGAACCAACTGTCGCACCTGCCGCTGACTGTAAACTACCGCTTTTATACAGTTCTAATGCATGTCTGACAGTTCCACTGGCACCGGTCATTGTTTCAATCCCAGCGGCTGAGAGTACCTCAAAAGCATTGGGTCCTACATTCCCGGTTATCACTCCATTGATCCCAACATTAACAATGGTTTGCGCAGCCTGTATCCCGGCTCCGCCGGAAGCCATTGCACTCTCATTTGGCATAGCTTCAAAATCCATTGTATCCGGGTCCACGATCACAAAGTACTGGCATCTTCCAAATCTGGGGTCCATCTGGCTGTCTAAATTATCTCCTGATGATGTAATAGCTATTTTCATACTTACTCCTATTATTTATTTGATTATACATAGTCAATTTTGATATCTATTAAGTATACCAACATCTAAAATATTCTGGCATCCACATCCTTGATTTCAATTTACAAAGTCCTCGATTTTTGCAATAATCTCCTTGAAAGACTCAGTTGATTCGGATTTATCACCAGATGCAACAAACGGGGTCCCATTATCACAGTCCTCAACGATTTTTTGATCAAGAGGAATTCTACCCAAAAACGGCACACCTAACTCATGGGCTGCATTTTCTCCTCCGCCAACTTTAAAGAGGTCTATAGATTCACCACAGTGTGGACAGGTGAAACCACTCATATTTTCAATGATTCCCATAACTGGTATTTTGAGTGTCTTTGCAAAGTTTACAGCCTTTTTTGAATCAAGAAGAGCAATATCCTGGGGCGTGGTGACTATCACTGTTCCATTGATATCCGGAATTAACTGGGCAATACTTAACGGTTCATCACCTGTACCTGGCGGCAGGTCAATGATCAGGTAATCCAGATTACCCCAGTGAACTTCTTCCAGGAACTGCCTGATCGCTCCCATCTTTACAGGGCCCCGCCATATTACTGGTGTATCTGTGTCGGAGAGAAATAATCCCATTGACATAACCTTTAAGTGAGGAGTAACTTCAGCAGGAAAAATACCTTCAGTGTCTCCATTAACCACCCCAGTTTCAATATTCAACATTTTAAGAGTACTGGGGCCGTGTAGGTCAGCATCTAATAGTCCAACATCCAGACCTTGATTTGAGAGATCGTATGCCAAATTTACAGCTACCGTGCTTTTTCCAACACCGCCTTTTCCACTCATTACCATAATTTTATACTTTATCTTCTGGAGGTTTTCAGTTATCTTATGGTTGTCATCGGTTGGTTTTTTATTTTTTACTTGATCCATATTCTTCACACTCGATATCGGTTCTGAGGGCTATTAGGTTTTATCCCGAATATATTCGGTATCCAACTACTATATTAATGTTGCAGCATCTCACCTTTCTACCACATTATGTGTGTTTTTATGTATAGTAGAAAATTTTTGTGTTTGTGAGCATTAACTTTTCATTTCAAATTACACTTTTTCCTTAAACCGGTTTTATCAAAATATTCAAAATGTTTCACCCATATTGGTTCACATGGTGCTTTCTGTATAAATTCTACAAATTTTCTCAACTGCTTCATTGTTTTAGCAGCTACATGATGCTCGATCTGGCAGGCATCAACCTCAGCAGTTTCATTATCAATACCAATGATCTCAAAGAATTCTACCAATGTCTTATGACTTTGCATCAATTCCTGTGCCATTTTCATTCCCGGTGGAGTGAGCTTTGCGCCTCGATACGGTTCATAAATTACAAGGTCCATATCATGCAGCTTTTGCAACATCTCGGTGACACTTGGAGGTTTGATATTGAGTATTAATGCAATATCCGTTGTATGAGCACGTCCTGATCTCATCTCAAGTGTATAGATGGCCTCGACATATTCTTCAATTGTTTTTAAGGCCAATTACCCGATCCTCCATTGAACTTTGTTTAGGCATAGTATTCTTCATGGTTCAGAACCCCAGTAATATCAACCGCATAACTCCGCCTACTATCAGGGCGGCAGCTATCATCAGTAAAACTGACTTTGCCAGATCCTGTATCCCCAGTTCACGCACGAGTACTGCAAATGTGGCAACACATGGAAAATAAATTGTAAGGACAGTTGCTGCGATCACCAGTTGGAATGGATTCATTCCAAGCGGCAGCAGCATACCAATGGCCATATCCTTTCTCAAAAAGCCAATAAGCAAAGCTGCTGCAGCTTCCTTTGGCAGACCCCATATGCCGCTTATTACAGGTGAAAAAAACGTACCCAGGGTGTCAATAATACCTACAGCATATAAAATATTGATAAACAAAACTCCAAGGAAAACAAATGGTATCGCTTCTGTAAGGAAAATCCTTACACGCATCCATGTCTTTTTTAGCAGGGCTTTACCATAGGGTCTGCGGTAAGGTGGAATATCAAGAAATAGTTCCGGACTTTCACCTGCTATATACCTGTTCAAAAGTAAGCCGCTTAATACATAAGTTGCAATGAGGGCAATAAAGACCATCAGCACATATTCCATCCCATAACTGCCTAAAATACCGAATATCATTGCTATCTGCGCCATACACGGAATAGAAATTGCCAGTAGTGTGGCCGATATGAACCGCTGTTTTCTTGTCTCAAGTATCCTGGTGGATAAAGCACCGGGCACGTTGCACCCCAAACTTAAGAATACAGAAACTATCCCGCAACCGTGAAGTCCGAATTTGTGGAATATAGTGTCTGCAAGTACAGATAAGCGAGGCAAGTAGCCCGTATCCTCAAGAATAGATAAGCCGAAATAGAATGCCAGGATATACGGAAGTACCATTCCGAAGGGCACAAAAAAACCGGTCGTCAGAAGTCCCATTGACTGTACGTAGTCAATATTCCCGTCTATCAACCTCCCGATAATTATGTCATGGAATATACCCGGGCCGATGGCACTGCTCATTTCCATCACAAATGGCGTATACATGTCAAATAACGGCTCAAGTACATAGCCAATGAGGCCTTCGCCGATAAACCTGATAAAGGAAAATGTCAGAAGGATCACAGCTAATCCTATCGGAAGTCCGGTTGTTGGTTTTACTGTAGCATCAGATATTTTTTCCCATATTGTATGGTGCCTGTGCTCAATTGTTTGTACTTTTTTGATTATCTCTCCGATGTGGATCCATTTTTCAGCATCACTCTGTGATACGTCTGTGGGAGTATGTGTTTCCTTCAGGCGTGATAGCAGTGTTTTTATGCCTTCACCAGTTAGTGCAACAATGGGCACAACAGGTACGCCCAATAGTTTTTCCAGCTCATCCGGATTTATAGTTATTCCATTATGTTTTGCCTCATCCCACATATTAAGGGCAATTACAACCGGAGTATTGCGCTGTAATAATTCAAGTGTAAGGTAGAGGTTTCTCTCCAGGTTTGTTGAGTCAATGACATTTATTATTAGATCTCCCTCATCCAACATCTTCACTGCGACTTCTTCTGCTGTGTTTGTCGGCTCCAGGGAGTATGTGCCGGGAACGTCGATCAGTTCTTTTTTACTGCCCTCTATTCGCATTAATCCTTTTGTGAACTCGATAGTACTTCCGGGATAATTGGAAGCTATCACATTTGCTCCTGTTAATCGGGAAAAAACCACACTTTTTCCGACGTTGGGATTTCCCATTAGCAGGATTGTCTTTACTTTTTGTATATCCATTACTCCACCGCTACTATGATCCTTGAGGCCATTCCCCTGCCAATCGCGGTATTTCTTTTATCCATACTGATGACAATAGGTCCGCCAACGGGCTGTCTTGCTATTACCTCAACAATCTTCCCTTCAAGTATACCTCTTGATCGTACATTTTTCTGGAAGCCGAATCCACCTTCGAGTCTTAATATCCTTGCTTTCTGTTTTGGCTGTAAATTTGTGAGTGTTAGTTCCAAACGTATCATCTCTATGTTGTATCTTTAGGTAGTCCTAAATATGATATACTACCATTAAGCTTTTGCCGGATATATTCGGGATTGGAAAAATAGGCTCTCCTTAACATATTGTGCGTAACATCATTATTCAGGATATAATGTTAAACATGGAATCGCATTGCCTGAATTAATGGACTGGATTAACAGGATTGATAGGATATGAAAGTGGCTCGCACTATCCTGTAAATCCTGTAAATCCAGTCTAATATTTACCCACTCAATGTTGGGGAGATCCAAAAAATAAAGATTTAAAGCTTGCAACAATTGATGATATAGCAGACAGAAAACACTTAATACCCATAATTTACAATGTTCTTCAGGGGAATTATTATGCAAGAGTACAAATTGTTCATCAACGGAGAGTGGACCGACTCATCAACAAGCGAAACTTTTGATGATATCAATCCTGCAACCTTAAAGAAACTGGCAACGCTGCAGGTAGCATCCGAAGATGATGTGGACCGGGTAGTGGAAACCGCATGGAATGCTTTTGGGGCATGGAGCGAGACACCGCCGCCCAGGCGTGCACTGGTGCTGTTCAAGGCCGCCCGTATGATGGAAGAGAGAAAGGAAGACCTTGCGGCTCTGATGACCAGGGAAATGGGCAAGGTCCTGGCCGAGACCCGCGGGGACGTGCAGGAAGCCATCGACATCACCCTGTACGCTGCCGGGGAAGGGCGGCGGATGTTCGGCGAGACCACAACCTCGGAGTTGAAGGACAAGTTCTGCATGACAGTGCTGCGTCCGATCGGTGTGATTGGTATGATCACTCCCTGGAACTTCCCAATGGCCATTCCTGCCTGGAAGATAATGCCTGCACTGGTGGCAGGTAATACCATTGTAATGAAACCCGCAAGCGATACACCGCTATTGACAATCAAGCTGGTGGAGATCCTTATAGAAGCGGGACTGCCGCCCGGTGTGATAAACCTGGTGTTCGGGCCTGGAAGTACGGTGGGCCAGGCGATAGTCCATCATCCAGATATCAGGGCCATCTCATTTACGGGCAGCCTGGAAACAGGAAAATGGATAATGGGTGAATGTGCCAGGGACATGAAACGGGTATCGCTGGAACTGGGCGGCAAGAACCCGATCATCATTATGGATGATGCGGATATCGACCTTGCCGTGGACGGTGTGGTCTGGGGTGCCTTTGGTACGACCGGGCAGCGCTGCACTGCTGCCAGCAGGGTCATTGTACATGAAAAGGTGAAGGACGAGTTCACACAAAAACTCCTGGCCAAGACCAGGTCCCTAAAACTTGGTGACGGGCTAAAAACCGATACCGATATAGGTCCGGTCATCAACCTGTCCCAACTGGAGAAGATAGAGAAATATACTGTTATCGGGAAGAACGAAGGGGCAAACCTGTTAACAGGCGGCAACCTGGCAGATCCGGGACTTCCCGGACATTTCTTTGAACCTACCATATTCACGGAAGTGGACCAGGACATGCGTATAGCCCAAGAAGAGATATTCGGTCCGGTCGTGGCCTTGATACCGGTATCAGGATTTGATGAAGCTATTGAGGTAACAAATAACACTATGTACGGCCTGTCTTCATCCATATATACCAGGGATATTTCAAATGCATTCAAGGCCATCGAAAAGATCGAGGCAGGGATAACTTACATTAACTCATCAACCATCGGCGCAGAGGTTCACCTGCCGTTTGGTGGAGTTAAAGGCACAGGCAACGGATTCAGGGAAGCAGGTACCGATGCGGTCAGGGAATTTACTGAAGTTAAGGCCGTGTATTTTGATTACAGCGGCAGACTCCAGAAGGCGCAGATTGAATAAGATATACAATACTATACCAGAACATTATTTCGGAACATTGTTTCAGAACACTAATTCGGAATACTAATTCAGAACACTGTTTCAGAACATTATTTCAGAACACTGTTTCAGAATAGTAGTTTAGAATAGTAGTTTAGAATAGTAGTTTAGAATAGTAGTTCAGAATAGTAGTTCAGAACAATATTTCGGAATAGTAGTTCAGAACAATATTTCGGAACACCGTGCCAGGTTAAAATATTCAGGAGAAAAAAATATGATCGAACCACCAGGACAAAGGTCCAAAGAGATCATCGACCGCGATTGTGAGGTAATGCCGGCATGTCTGGCCCGCCCTTATCCATTGGTCGTGGACAGGGCCAGGGGTTCTGTCATCACGGACGTGGAAGGCAAGGAGTACATAGATTTTGTGGCAGGTATCGCTGTAATGAACGCAGGCCATTCCAACCCGGTAGTCTCGTTGGCAATATCGGCACAACTGGAAAAAATAACCCACTGCGGGTTCCCTGACTTCTATGCCGAGCCACCTGTTAAGCTGGGCGAAAAGCTGAAAAGCCTGACCCGATATGACCGGGTGTTCTTGTGTAACAGCGGGACCGAGTCTGTGGAAGCTGCCATCAAACTGGCCATGTGGAAGACCAAACGGCAGAACCTGGTAGCTTTTTACAATTCTTTTCACGGCCGGACACTGGGCTCGCTGTCCCTGACCTGTTCAAAGATCAGGCAAAAGGAACATTTTCCTTCCCTCAGGGTTGTGCATGCCCATTATGCCTACTGCTATCGCTGTCCCCTCAACCTGGAATATCCGGATTGCGGAATATCATGTGCAGGGGAGATTGAATCACTTATCTTCAAGCGTGAACTTAGTCCAAATGACACTGCTGCCATTGTTGTGGAGCCGGTGCAGGGCGAGGGTGGTTATATCGTACCGCCGAGCGAATTCCACAAGGAGATAAGGCGCATCTGTGACGATCATAATGTGCTAATGGTGGCCGATGAAGTGCAGGCGGGCTGCTGGCGCACAGGTACCTTCATGGCTATGGAGAACTTCGGTGTCAGGGCCGATATCGTGTGCATGGCAAAGGCACTGGGTGCCGGCCTGCCCCTGGGTGCCATGCTGTCAGACCACGAAATAATGGACTGGCCGCCAGGTACTCATTCCAATACATTCGGCGGCAACCTGCTGGCATCGGCTGCTTCAGTAGCTGCACTGGAGTATATGGAGGAAGAAAAGCTGGGCAGCCATGCAAAGGAACTGGGAGGGCATATCATGCAACGGCTGCGGGAAATGCAGTCAGAATATCCTGTTATCGGGGATGTGCGAGGTCTGGGGTTGATGATAGGAGTTGAGTTCATCAAGCCGGACGGGTCCATTAACCCTGGTTTACGTGACAGGATCGTTGTTGAAGGGTTCAGGGAAGGTATTGTCCTGCTCTCATGCGGCGACTCTGTTATACGGTTCTCCCCGCCGCTGGTCATGACAAGGGAGGAAGCTGACACCGGGCTGGACAGGTTCGAGGTTGCATTGAAGAGGGCTGTCAAATAGATCAAGCTGTCAAATGGGTTACTGTCAAATAGGTTAAATACTATAACAAATTTTACAATCAACACACATTATTTACCGGAGACCCTGTCTTGACAGAAAACGAGAATAAGAAAAACACACTGGCCGACCTCCTCCCATTTGTGGCCATGGGAGTGTTCCTGCTCCTTGTACAGATAATCTCGGTCATGCTGGCCCAGCCCATGATAGATGAGGGCATGCAGTTCACTGAAGACCCTGATAGCGTATGGAATACAATCTATTACATCGCACTTATACTTGGATTCACCGGGGCCATACTCTATGCTTTCAAGAAGAATATCAAATGGATGATCCACGGCTTCATCCTCTTCTCAGTAGGCGCTACCCTCTATTATGTGTTCCTTGCAATATTTGCCATATTCATGGATGAAACTGCCAGCATAATACTTACACTGACATTATCATTGGCACTCACCGTACTGCTTTATTTGTTCCCTGAATGGTATGTCATCGACATCATCGGCATCCTGATAGGTGCAGGTGTGACCGCTATTATCGGAATATCTTTTGGCGTAATGCCTACACTGATACTGTTGATATTGCTTGCGGTCTATGACGCAATATCAGTATACCAGACCAAACATATGCTCGCACTGGCCGAAGGCGTGATGGATATGAAGGTGCCCATACTGTTCGTCATACCGAATCATCTGAACTTCTCATTCCGCGAATACAAATATGAAAAAGATGCTAAACGTGAAGCTTTCTTTATGGGGCTGGGAGATGCGATTATGCCAACCATATTGGTGGTATCTGCCAACGTGTTCATCACTGAAGGATATATGAACCTGCCGCTGATAGGTCTATTGAATATGCCTGCGCTGGGTGCGGCTTTGGGCACCATTGTAGGCTTTATAGTACTGATGGCGGTAGTGGCAAAAGGAAATCCACAGGCAGGGCTGCCGTTTTTGAACACCGGGGCCATACTTGGGTATGCCGCCGGATGCCTGGCAGCCGGTGTGTCAATTATTCCGCTGTAATAGAAGGATATTTCACATATAGAATTCCTTAAAAACATCATTATTCACAGATAATAAGTATCCACTTCAAATAAGAGGGAAAAAATAATAGCCACAGAGAACACAGGGATCACAGAGGATTTCTTCTCTGTGCCCTCTGTGCTCTCTGTGGCAGATAAATATAAACAATGATTTATACAAATTTTATTACCCTACTTTTTGAAATGGATACGATAATAACTTTAATTAGAAACGGAGGATGCTCTGGTGCGCATAGGAGTCTATATTTGCCACTGCGGCAGCAATATCGCAGGAAACCTGGATGTTGAGTCTGTCCGCGAATTTGCCAGCAGCCTGTCCGACGTTGTAGTTTCAAAGGATATCAACTATGCATGCGGTGACCAGGGGCAGGATGAGATCAAGACAGATATTCATAAACTGGACCTTGACCGTATCGTAATAGCTGCCTGCTCACCAAGGCTGCATGAAGTGACCTTCAGGCGAATGGCACAGGCAGCCGGACTGAACCCATATCTTGTCGAAATGGTCAACATCAGGGAGCAGTGCTCATGGGTGCACAGGGATGCATATCATTATGCCACACAAAAAGCCAAGGACCTGGTGGCCATGGGAGTTGCAAGGGCACGGCTGCTTAATCCACTGAGCGTTGAAAGCGTCCCCGCCAACAGGGATGTGCTGGTGATAGGGGGTGGAGTAACAGGCATCCAGGCGGCCCTTAACCTGGCAGACAGCGGGATAAAGGTCCACCTTGTTGAGCAGGATTCCACCATCGGCGGCTGGATGGCACGGCTCAATGATGTTTTCCCCACAAATGACTGCTCCATGTGCGTGCTTGCGCCAAAGATGACCGAGGCAGCAGACCATCCGAACATTGCCCTGCATACATATTCAGAAATCCAGGATATCACCGGCCATATAGGTAATTTCCATATATCGGTAGTGCATAAGCCGAGGTATGTGGATGAATCCAAATGTAAAGGCTGCATCGAACTGTGTGGATCTGTATGTCCTATCGAGGTACCAGTGGAAGTGGATGGGGGGCTCAGCCTGCGTAAGGCTATCTACCTGCCCATGTCCCAGGCAGTGCCATTTGTGGCAGTGGTGGACCCGAAACACTGTGTAGGCTGCGGGTTGTGCGTGAAAGCCTGTGAACCTGAAGCTATTGATATTGACCAGAAAGAAGAACTTGTGGAGTTTGATGTGGGTGCTATCATAGTTGCCACAGGCTACCATCTTTTTGATGCATCCAGGAAGCCCGAGTACGGATATGGCATTGTGAAAAACGTCATTACCAGCATGGAACTGGAGCAGATGCTAAACGCATCGGGTCCGACACATGGACGATTGGTCCGTCCTTCGGACGGACACGAGGCAAAAAGGGTGGCCTTTATCCAGTGTGTGGGTTCCAGGGATGAGACTGTGGGTAACCCGTACTGTTCAAGAGTGTGCTGTATGGCTGCTATAAAAAATGCCGGAATTATTATGAACAGGAACCCTGAAAATCATGTGACTGTTCATTATATAGATATCAGGGCGGGCGGAGAGAACTATGAGGAATATTATATCAGGCAGCAGGAGAAAGGTGTTGAGTTCATAAGGGGCAGAGTCGCATCGGTAAAGGAGGTAGACGGTGAGGCTGTGATCACCTACGAGGATACCATGACAGGTGAGATCGTGGACAGTACTGTTGACCTGGTTGTGCTATCTGTTGGCCTGGAGCCAAATAGCAAGGCCAACAGCATTGTGGATACCCTGAACCTGAGCCGGCGGCCCGATAGGTTCATCCAGGCGGCCCATCCGAAAATGCGGCCGGTGGATACCCATACCAGGGGCGTGTTCGTAGCTGGTTGTGCTTCCGGACCAAAAGAGATACAGGTTTCTATTGCACAGGGATTGGCGGCATCTGCCAGGGCACAGGGATTGTTGAGCAGTGGCAGTATCCAGAAAGATGTGATGGGTGTAAGGTTAGTAGACGAATTGTGCAATGGCTGCCGGTTGTGCGAGGAAGTATGTACTTACGGAAGGATCAAAGTTATTGACGGCAAGGCTGTTGTGGATGAGCTGACCTGCGGCGGGTGCGGTACCTGTGCAGCGGCATGTCCACGGGGAGCCCTGCAGGTCAGGCATTCTACTGATGAGCAGATACTTGCCCAGGTTCGGGCAGGTACAGAGGATATCAGGGAGACCCCGCTGATCATTGGGTTTTTATGCAACTGGTGCAGTTATGCGGCGGCAGATCTGGCAGGGACGCAGGGTGTATCCTATCCGACAAATATCAGGAACATCCGTGTGATGTGTGCGGGACGGGTGAACCCGTCTTTTGTGCTGGAGGCATTGAAAGGCGGTGCGGACGGCGTGCTGGTGGCAGGGTGCAGGTTGGGTGAATGCCACTATATCAACGGGAATATTAAGGCGCAGCAGCGGCTGGATGTACTAAAGGATGTGCTTGCTGAACTGGGTATCGACCCGGGGCGTTTGAGGACTGCGTGGGTGGCGGCAAGTGAGGCAGGGAAGTTCGCAGGTGAGGTCAGCAGGTTTGTGGAGGATCTGGAAAAGATAGGGGCTATCGGGAGCGAGCTTGATAAATAAATGTGGAATGGGAGTGTCTTATTTTGGATGTACGGGGGATGAAGAAGTTTGCGGAAAATATATGTTAATTGCTAAATGGTTTTTTTATTGGATGTGAATATTTGAGGTGAAATGATTATGGCCAAACAAAAGCAGCCTGATATTTATCAGATAAAAGTAACACTCGATGGCATCAGACCGCCAATATGGAGACGGATCCTGGTTACCAGCGATACAACATTGAGCAAACTTCACAGGATATTGCAGGTCGTTATGGGGTGGGATGATTACCATCTTCATCAGTTCATTATCAATGGGACTTATTATGGTCCACCCGATCCGGATTTAATGTTAGACCTTAAGGACGAAAAAAAGATGAGACTGGATGAAGTGGTACTCCAGGAACAGAAAAAGTTTATTTATGAATATGATTTTGGTGATTCCTGGAATCATAATATACTGATCGAAAAGATACTTCCACCGGATACGAAAAAGCATTATCCGGTGTGTATCAAGGGTAAACGGGCATGTCCTCCTGAGGATTGCGGAGGTGAGGGAGGATATTATTATTTCCTTGAAGCTATCCAGGATCCCGAACATCCCGAACATGAGGAAATGCTGGAATGGAGGGGCGACAGTTTTGATCCGGAAGCTTTTGATATTGATGGGGTTAACAGGATTTTGAAAAAGATCAAATAAATTCTCAGGGATACAGGTATAATATGGACAAACCGATCCGGAAATATAATATTCCCGGTGAATACGTAACTCTTCTTGATGACATCAAAGAGCGTATTCGTACAATATAAGGCATTAAGAACTGCTAATAAGGAGCTTATTTCGCTTTACTGACAGCATCCAACCATTACTTTCAACACAGGAGACCTTACATGAAATCCCCCTGGCACCCCACCTAGACCCTCACCCCCGCCACAGCCAGCGCCCTCATGCAGATCGAGTCAGCCCGGACCGCGGTCGAGCATACATCCCTGCCACCCGCAGTCCAGGAAGAACTGCGCCACCGTGCCCGCATCCGTTCTACTCACTATTACGCTATTAAAAAAGCAGGAAAAATATAAAA
>SWBY01009994.1_pt1 | contig 20744 bp, 24 predicted proteins | sample 4693071 | NCBI WGS metagenome assembly SWBY01 (sample SAMN10267273, study PRJNA491770) | bioreactor metagenome | isolation source: DHS bioreactor inoculated with marine methane seep sediment | place: Japan: Omine Ridge, Nankai Trough | collected 2006-05-06 | reverse complement strand
TCAATAATTTCGCCTACTTCAACTCTAATGTTGCCATCAGTTACACTTATCACACTTGCCATAATCTTTTCCTCTCCAAAAATGAGATATTTCGTTTAGCTAATTACTTTTTACACAAATAACTAACCTATTTTATACTTCCAATTTCTACTCCAATTTAAAAATCCAACGCACAAAAATACTAAATGATATAACTGCCACAACAATTGCACCCAAAAGTGCACTTGCATGTATCCAATTATCCATAACCTATCACCCTCCCAAATCTAAATGTGGTACTACAGCCTCGCTTCCTTTGTAACCATAAAAAATATACAAAAACAAATAAAGCAATACACAATATCAACATAGCTCGAATAGATTCCATCACAAGGGCTGCTGTTCGATATACAGTAATACTGATTAATCTAAATGGCATCACAAGAAATATTATCCAAATAAGTTTAGACATATCACTCACCTTCTTGAAATTATTTTTCAAATTTTCTGTCTTTAGGCACAAAAATAATACAAGCTATAAAACTTGTAACAATCACTGATACAATAATAATCGTCTCAATGTTATTTGCAATAACTGGTACTGACTGCAATAAATCCTGAATCATTATCATGCTATTTTCTCCTCAATATTCAATTATTAAATTACATCTGAAAAATATACCTATACTTTTCACAATTATATTTACAAAAAATAAATACTGTTGTAAAAACTATTGTGCTTTGAGTATTGATATCAATACTCAAAGCACGCTCCTTTAAATTGTTGAATTTATAATGTCACAACCTGATCTTCATCCATAGGCTCTGCCTTTTGGATAGTTGCCCATGGCATTTTGGATATTGCTGTCATAATGTTTCTCTGAGCATACATTCCCATGCCCATGCCTACATGTACAGCTGATCCCAAGACCTTGCCAGATGCATTGATGACGCTTTGACCTGTTGCCTGCAATGCCTGCAACTTTCCACCATCAATACTAATTTGACGTAAGCGTCTAGCCTCTTTTCTACTATCTTTATTGATAAGCATTACGAGACGATTATTGCCGATTACAAATCGACCTATCTTCCACTTACGAAACATGTACATACGATGTTTCCCACCTAGTGACATCTTGCCAAAAAATGTTTTTGCTAATATTACAGAAATGAATTCAAAGACTTTGTTCACACCAAGTTTTCTCAAACCTGCTCCAAACAATCCCATCACAGTCCTGAAACCAGCAAAAATTTTAATGAGAACGCCCTTTGGAAAAAGTGGATAAATAAAATCAGCAGAACCACCCATCAACCAAATTGCTGTCATGCCAATAATGCACCAAAACATCTGTCTGGGAAATGATAATGATTTATAATGAGTCACTGCTCTATCTTTGTATTTACCAAAGAATAACTTCGCCCACATAACTTTTTCATTTTTTAACGCTCTTGCTTTCTTATTCGCAAAAAATTGCGTAATAGCAAGTGCAATGCCTAACTTAATAGCACCTCTTGCGCTCACCTTTTGTGCTGCAAAGACTCCAAAATTTTTGGCCTGTGCCCATGAAAGAGTAGTTATCAAAGTAATGCCACGTCCCCACCACAGTTTTGTAAAACTGATGATGTAACCTGTGTACAAAATTGCTTTACTCTTTATGAAAATAAGCACTTTTAATATGATACTTCTCCAAACAATGGTTACAGCAGCAAAAAAGTGTACATCCCACACCAATTGGCAAATGAGAATAATTATACTGAGTATGATACATAACCATATTACAGGACAAATCTGTCTTTTAACCTTTACAGTAAGCCTGCTCCATATACGCCACATTATCGTAGTTCCCATAATTGCAGCAACTTCGATAACAAACATAGCTTTGGAGATGGTCAATCTATAACACACCCACTTCACTGCAAATGTAACAACTCCTACTTCCCCACAAAAAAATAAAATATTGCGAGCTTTCTGAGTCATTGATTCAAATACAGCATTCAAATTATGCAATATACATAATATTGGCAATGTAATTGTCACCAAAATACCAAACGGTACAATTGATTTGCATACCAGCTTATGTACATTCACAACAGTGGCCATAAAAATATCCTGTGCCAATTTCTGACTGAAATTCACAATGGAATGCCACAAAATTATTGCATCTTGCAGAGACCTTACATCACCCTTGTTATGTAACAAGGCCAAGGCAAATGCCCAAACAGGCACCCATCTCAATAAAACACGAATTGACTCTTTTTTTTCATCTGACAATCTCGGCCATATAAATGACCATGTGGACCACGTCAATACTAACGTAAACCAGATTGTAGCAAATACAACGATACTACCGTGTTGCCAATGTGACCCTCCAAAGATTGCTATTGCCATCTGCAATATAACTGCATACTCCAAGAAAAAAATAAATACACTTTTCACACGTGAATGTACTACTTGTTGCAATAAATTTCCTTGATGCAATAACATACATGGTCTCATCAATAGCACGATAGCAAAGATGGACCACAGGTCATGCCTTGTAATACCAAGCGCTGTAATATCCATCTAAATTGCCTCCAATTACTTTTTCATTTCAATCACACGATTACTGTACGGCGCATCTGATTTATTTTTTTCGATTATTGCCTGATTAAGCAATATCGCAATAATAATTACCCATGCCAAAATGCCAAGGATAAAATTACGCGTCGCTCTAACAGCACATTCACGAATAAACTTAATTGGTTTCTCTTTGATTTCCTCAATCGTGTACATAGACATCTCCTCAAAAAAAGAAAAGTGACCACCACGACGATATCGTAGTGGCCACAAGAATATTTCATCTGTCACATTAATTATTATCCACTTCATCAGTAGACATTTGTCCAGATAATCTTCTAATCAAGATTCCCGTAGCCATCCCAACAGCAAACAGAATCGAAATGATAAATGTAGTATACCATTGCGCCTCACTTGCCTTTGTTAAATCAAGGTAACCATGATCAATTAAGAACCACGTGGCCAAACCTGAAATGCCAAACATTGCAATAAGCCCAACTGTACCAAGTGCTTTCTTTGCCAGAAAGGCAAAAATTCCCCACACAATAACAGCAGCTCCCACAGCAAGTGCTTTGGAACTCATAGCTGCATCAGATGTTTGTACCCATTTATATAAGCAGTACTGTGTGGGATTATATGTAGCCCACACAACAACCAAAGCATAAACCAACCTGGTATATAGAACTTCTACAAAATTTTGATTCTTGAATGATTTGAAAAAACTCGTAAATGCGAATTTCAACATTCCCTTTCCAGCAGCCTTTCCATGTTTAGTCGCAACAGCTTTTGCATTTTCCATCTTTTGCCTTACCTCCATCTAAATTGATTTGAAAATATCGAGAGCATCATCATAGAGCTCATCAGATATTTGAAAACATTTTTCACCTGTATCAACAACATATGTAGTAGTTGTATCTGTCACATCAACAACAGCTACTGCCATTGAACATGTGGTGCACATAGCTATATTAGCCTGTACCTCTGGTGGCATTTTTTTGCAAAATGCATGCCATCCATATGAAGTACTCACTATTATCACAGTTGGAATAAAAAATAAATACAATATTTTTTCCTTCCATGTAAATCTCCAGGCTATACTGAACCAATCCAACATAATTTCTCCTCCTGAATTATAAATTCAACAATTGTTAAAATACTTTTTTGAAACATATTTATGTCACAAAATTTTATATACTATCTACAAATAATCTACAAAATTCTGTACATAACGCCTTAAAACTTCCAAAATGTTAATAAAATGACACGACCACTTATTATACATAATATTTTAAATTTGTCAATAAAAATTCCCACTGATGAATTCATCAGTGGGAATTAGATCTATCTGGATTTCCAGACTATATTTACTATATTGCTCAATGATTAAATTTGAGCTTTTAATTCTTCAAACTTTACAAGTCCCTGACTCTTCCAGCCCTTAATCTTGAGCCATGCTTTCTGAGTCCATGTGGGCTGTGGTGAAAAGTCTTCCGAAGACATTCCTTTTAAGATATCTTTGGTAGCATCAACCATTTCAGCAACATCTACTGAATACTGAGCTGATGAATCAAACACAGCAACTACAGGCATCATAACAGTTGATACTTCTCCGAATCCAGGAATAGTAACCTTTCCAGCTTTGAGACCCTCTTTAATCAAAGAGCGCGACAATACACCGGTAACCTTCAGTTTTTCCTTGTCAATTGCCTGCATCAGCTTGGAATACGGATTAGGATATCGCGATACAAACCCAACCATATTAGGATTGGACTTCAGAGCGTTTAAAAAATCAGCTTCTGATGTAAAGCTTTGAATGCGTGATTTATCCAATCCATGCGAAATGGCAAAAGAGGCTTCTCCACTATCCATCCCACCCAGGACTGCCAATCTCAGTCGCTTCATGTTCAAGAGTGTTTCCCATGTGCGAAGTTTTGACTTGGATCCAAGAAATGTAATAGTTTTTTCCTGTCCGACAAGCAACATAGCCTCTGAAAATGGTGCTATCATCACATCATTCATGCCTTCTGCTTCGGCAACTTTTTGCATTGCCCAGCCAAAATGAAGATTTCCAGCTTTTACATTATCACAATTAAATTTACTTCCACCTGGGGAACCCACTTCAATTGGGATCAGTTGTTCTTCAGCCTTCTGCTTGAGAATATTGGCGGTTCGATAAAACTCACCAGTTTCTCCACCTGAACCAAAACAAACAACTCCATCAGGACAAGCTGCCATAGCCATTGAAGCCGCTGTAAATACAAACGCCACTGCTGTGACCGCCACTGTCTTTAATAAGTCTCTTTTCATCTTTTCAAACCTCCAGTTTGAGAATAATGTTTATTGACACAATGCCAACATAAAAAATTGTAAAATCTACTTTATCGAATTATGAAATTTCTTCACATCGAAATATTATCCTAGTATACTTTACTTTTCTTGTCAAGTATTTTTTATAGATTTTCTTATATAAATTAATTTTTATTTTTCATCCTACTGCAATAAAAAAAGCAAGAAGAAAAATTTCTCCTTGCCTCAATATTGTGCGAATTATTCGCTTTTCATTATCTTTTTTAAACAGGTGTAGCTGAGATAACCTTTGGATATACTCCGAAAGCTCTAAGCCATCTTATCCCATAAACTCTAATTTTCAATCTTCTGTCTTGGGTAAATTCATCCCAAAGCAATGTACGCTCAAATCTTAAAGCAAAAACTTCAACTTCCCGCAACTTCACTGTAAATTTTTTGCCATCGTCAGGTTTCACGGTTACGTTAAACTTAGACCCCGTATCTTCTGGCTTACCCACCGTCACATCATATTCATAATAAAATACATGTATAGCAAGTGGTTGCCATAATACAGCAGCAGCAAGAAGTACTATTAAAACCGTTTTAGTTTTCTTGTATTTCTGCAGTCTGTCTATTGATCCATACAACATAACAGCAACTGTTAATACTGCTACAGGAACAGTCCAAGCTGGTTCAAAATAAAACATCATCAGTAAAAAACCCATGAGTACTACAGTAGCTGTAGTCTGAAATCTATATTCAGCTAAACTCTCAATTGCGTAAGGCAATATCACAGCTGCCAATACAATCGTAACTAAAGATGCTATGATTGGATACATCATTGCTACAGCAATCAATGCACCTACAATGGCAAGTATTACTATCCATTGCTTTTTACTAAGCGATTTCACTGAATCCCATAGTTCTCCACCCTTTACTTGTGCCGAACTAGCAAAAGTAACTGCCCTAGCCTTACTTCCTTCAAACCAACTATTTTGCATAGCGTCTCCTTTCTCCCTTTTATATTTCTTATGAGTACTACCCTACATTAACTATATGTTAAATGACTTTGCAACATCAATCTATCGCAATAACAAATCGACAGATAACCATATCATGTAATACCCACTTAGTCAATATACTTTATCACCAACTGAAAAACTTTAGGAATTTAATAAGTAAAAAAATCTACTAGACAATTCTTGCATCTCCTTTTACAAAATGATTGAGAATTCTTTACTTTACATACCATGGATTAAAAAAATTAATCACTCTTTTAAAGAGTAATTAATTAAAAAAATGATAATACTACATTTTTTTGATATAACTATGCTATAAATATATCCTGAACAATTCCTTCTTTTTCTTCAAAATCAACACCCCGCGTATTAAGTGCCTCAATCATCTTATCACCAAATTTACCTGCGATAATTTTATCAACTGACTTATCTGCTAGCATTTTAGCAACTCCCAATCCTGCACCTCCCCCTCCTGTGCTAAATGGATTTTTTATTGTTTCAAGTAAAGTTCCATTTTCATCAAAAATTAAAAAGAATGGTGCACGTCCTGCTTGTGAAGATACTGTGGAATCTATATTTTTATCCATTGATCCAACTGCAATTTTCATACTTTATTCGCCTCCTCTCCTTTTTTCAATATTTGCCTTACAACAATGCCATTAATAACTGAAAATATAATAATATATATACTTAATACTACTGTAAAAGCAAGTCCAAAATAATAAATCATCATTGGCAAAAGTGGTAATTTAATAGACCTACTATAAAGAAATGCTGCTAAAAAAGAATCTTTCACTCCTTTTTCTTTCAAATCTGAAAGAAGTGGAAACCACATATAAATCGGACCAGATGATATAATACCACTTACAATTGCGATAACCCAACCACGTATTTTTTTACTATGGCCTAAATGCGTAACTAACATATCTGTTGTTACAAATATATTAAATATAAACATCAAACCAAAAACAATAATTACTGTTGGCATAATTTGCTTAAATGTTTGCCAAAAAAATGTAAGTGATTCCTGAAATAGCATCATATCTACAAAAGCAAGTCCACCATAAAGGCAAGCTACAAAAATAAGTAGCCACCACTTTCCCTCCACATTGTGTATTAATGCACGAATCATAGTAAATTAAGAGTAATAACAGTTAAAAAAGAAATAATAATTGCACTCACAAAACTAGCAATATTACGTGTCCAAGTGAATCTCTTACCCATCATGACAATCTCAGCTGGAATCTGCACCGTACCCACTGTAACCCAAGTCAAAATAAACGCTGTAACAGCAATCAAACTTACACCATTATTCAAAAGCTCACCACCTATAACATAACTAGTCATGGGATTACCCGCAGCAATACTTCCCACAGCAGCTCCCAAAAATGCATCAACAACCTTATTTCCAATAAAAAACTGCGTATACATATCATCAGGCACCACAGTAATTATAAAACTAGTCAACAACAAAATACCAACCAAAGTCGGAAACGACATCTTAATTGCACCAAATGTTTGCTTTGCAGCTTTTTTAACTCTCACTTTTTTCATAAATATACATTGTCATTCCCGCGTAGGCGGGAATCTAGGACATTATAAATAATTTACAAATATTTCACTACAGTTATTGTTTATTTCTTATCCAATACCTTTTAATAAAAGGTAACGATAATGTAGATAAAAGATATCCACCCGTCGGTACAAGTGCATTTAAATATGCATCATCCACACCAATGCTCCACATAAACCAAACTGCAATTAAATATGTAACACCAGCAATAAAACCACGTCTCATAAAACTTGTTTCCCACGCTTTATTTAATTCTACTCTTTCATTCCTTTCTTGTACATCAGCTAATTGTTCTTGAATATTATCCATATTTTTTATATTTAATATTTTATACAAATCGTTTTTTACTTGTTCACTGTTTTCAAATATAATACCCTTCATGCCTACACTCTTTGCTCCATCTATAAATTCAGATTTATCATCAATAAAAACACTCTCCTCAGGCAAAATATCCATTCTATTACAAATCATTTGATAAATTTCTCTATCTGGCTTTGCAATGCGCTCTACACATGAAAAAACCTTCTCATCAAAATATTTTTCATAATTATTCTTTTTCCAATATTCTACTGCCGGCATTTCAGTATTTGAAAGAAATCCGATTTTATAACCTTGTTCTTTCAATCTTTCTATTAACTCAAACATCTCTACCTTCTCATTAAAGACTTCTTCCACAGCATCACCCCACAATGAATCTACACTTGGCATATCAATATCCAATTCACTACATACTATCTGCCAAAATTCATATTCTGTAATATCACCACGAGCAAAATCATCAAAACCTTTTTGACGTGCAACATTATAATTTTCAACTTTCACATCCAAAACATCTGCACAATACTTGTCCATCTTCCCCAAAGTTTCATCTATCAAAACCCCACCCCAATCAAAAATTACAGCCTTTATCATATTCTTAAAGTATTAAAATCCAATAATTATATTGTTCATCATGCTTCACAAGACTTGCTCCTATTTTATCATAATAATCATTAAACTCTATATCCTTTGGACACTTAAACTCAAACTGTTCAAATTTTGTTGTACTCAACATTTTTTGTACTAACTCATTTCCTCTATATTTTTCATCTACTGCAAACTGATAGATTGAAACTATTCCATCATTCTTTCTTGGATAAAACCTAACTGCTGATATTATTTTATCTTCATCTATACCAATAACAACCCACCCTCTTTTTACAGCTGCTCTCACACCAAACGGACAAAGAAATTCTCTTGAGTGAACTGCTTTATTATTTTTATCTAAATTATCATCAAAAAAATTAATAATTTGTTTAGTGTATTTTTCTTTTGATAGTTCTATTTTCATTATTTCTTAATTATTCAACTACTGACGTATGCATTATTTCGATAACAAAATTATTTTAATTTAAATTCTTTTTTTACTTTCTGAGCAACCTCCTCAGGATTTAAGTTAGTATTATCAATTCTGATATAATTTTCTTTTTTAATTTCTCCTTTTTTGGAATTCAATCTAAATTTCATATCGTAATCTTTTAAGCTTTTCTCAGATTTTTCGATATTTCTTTTTGTAGGTTTGTATTTTAATCTACGTGAATGTTTATTTCTATCGATACGTTCTTCCCCATCAGCTTCTAGCTCCACAAAATAAATAGTGCCACCCTTTGATTCAAAAATATCACAAACATTATCAATATAATCCCAATCTGATTGTTTATCAAATGCCCATATATATGTAAATATTAAACCTTCTAAATCACTTTTAGAAACTTCTTCAAAAATTTCTTTACGAAAAAGTTTTACTAACCTCCGACCACTATCACTTCCATACTCAAAAAATGGAGCAACTAATTCAATAGTCATATGATTATGAAAAAGCTTCAAATCTGTTATTTTTTCTAAGTCCTGTCCAACTGTCATTTTACCAACAGCTTGCGGACCAAATATTATAACTAATTTCATGATTTTATTTTACAGCAATTACATCGATTTCTATATCACATCCTTTTCTGACAGTATTTGACATTTCTACCAACGTAGAAACTGGTTTTGATTTCTTGAAGTATTTATTTCTAATTGGTGAGATTTTTGAAAAGTCATTCACATCTTTTACATAAATAACAGCTTTAACAACATCATCCAATGATGCATTTCCTGCTTTCAAAATATCATTAATTACATTAAAAATATATTCCGTTTGTTTTTCAATATCACCTGGTGCCACAGCTTCACCATTTTTTGCTGCAATCTGCCCAGTTACAAAAATCATTTCTCTATCTCCAAAAGGAACTGAAATACCATGAGAATATGTTTCTTTAGGTTTTGCACCTTTTGGTATTAATGCTTTATTTTTTGTCATATATAACTATAAGAGTCTCAAGGTCCAACCTAGGGTTAACCCTAGGTTGGACCTTTTTTATTATTTCAGTTGTTCCATTAATTTTTCAACATTTACAATCTCGCCATCCGTTTCTGTACGTTTTTTAAATTCTACTCCTCCAGCTTCTAATGAACGACTTGATACGACTACTCTATATGGACAACCAATTAGATCTGCATCAGCAAATTTAGCTCCTGGACGCATATCTCTATCGTCCCACAATACTTCTACACCTATAGATTGTAATTGATTATAAATTTCCTCAGCTTTTTCATCTTCTCCAATATTGATAAGATGTACTTTGAAAGGTGCTACATTTTCTGGCCATACTAGTCCATTCTCATCTGCCATTTTTTCTACCAACACACCCATCATACGAGTTATACCTATTCCATAAGAACCCATCCATACAGGGACTTTTTTTCCTTCTTTATCTGTATAATACAAGCCCAGACTTTCCCCTTTTTCGGTTCCAAAGTTAAATATATTTCCAACTTCTGCTGTTTTAACTTTTTCTAATTCATCCTTGGTTATTTTTAATTTTTTCAAAGTTTCATCACTCAATACTTCTTCATTAATTGCAATATCTTTTTCACGATTGATATATATTACATCCTCTCCTGCTTCACAAATTGTCTGAAATTCATGTGAAAACTCTGTAAATGCTCCACCTGTTGCAAAAGTGACAAAAGTATCCTCTCCTACACCCAATCTATCAAAAACTCTATTATAAGCATCTATAGCTGCATTATAAAAAGCATCATGTTGTTTTTCATCAAGAGAAAAAGAATACATATCCTTCATCACAAATTCTCGTCCACGCATAATACCACTTTTTGCACGTAATTCATTTCTCAACTTTGTTTGAAATTGATACACATATACTGGTAAATCACGGAAGCTTGCTATATGACTTTTCATCATGTCACCGATAGGTTCTTCATGTGACCATCCAAATCCAACCTCTGTGCCATTTTTTAATTCTGACTTAAACCATACATCAACTATTTCATCATCCCAACGATTTGTCTGTTGCCAAATTTCTTTATTTTGTAAACCACTCATAATAAGTTCACTTGCATCAAGTGAATTCATTTCTTCACGTACAATTTGCTTGATATTTTCTACAACACGCATACCTAGTGGTAATAGTGAATAAACTCCCGCCATCTCCTTATGTATAAACCCAGCACGGATTAAAAGTTGAGCATTTTTACTCACTTCATCTTTTGGTGCAAATTTTTGTGTTTTTGTAAAAAGTTGTGATTGTTTCATATAGTTTAGTATATTAGTAATTAGTTAATTAGTCTTTTTCTGAAAAATATTAAAATACCCCACTGGGACTAAAATACCTATATATTTTTATCATATATTTCATAAACTGTGTCTAAATATATATTTATCATACTGTAAAAACGTTCTCCTGCCAATACTTTTAGGTGTATCTTTTAAGATACACCTAAATACGATTTTGACTATTTTTTATCGTTTATGCTATGCTTATAATATTGTTGTTTTACAAATTCTCAATTGAGAATATTATATATAAGAAATTGTAACGATTGCATTTGCTCAAATCCGCTGTGGAACCGAGTATGAACCATGCAATCAGGAAACCCGTAAACTCCAAATTATGGAGGATTTATGAACAGGCTTCGAGAACCAACTGGTGAAGGACTTCGACCAGTAGGTGGTAACATCTTTGATCCCACGCGCCCATAATCCATCAAGCAGTGTTGGAATGGCGAATTGCGACGATTGCGAACCTGATGGCTCAGGCTTTGTTAACCCTGTTACCGCTAACATCTAAAATGATGTGCTGTAAGGAAATAAAATGCAAAGACGATTTATTCTTTGAGGGAAATACTTTTGTGTTTAGAGTAAAGTGACTCACACTAGTTTAATGCCCTCGACATTAACTTTTTGTCCAAAATAAACTCAAAAAATATAAAGGAGAATATTGCTTATGAATGTCATACGACCACCGACTAGTCTATTTTTTCACAGCTATTCGGGTAACGACACACTTGCTGCTAATATCTCCGTAGCCGAAAACAATGCCCAGCGATCTTCCATGGAAAAGGGCCTCTTCAACCATTAATCTCCGTTCTGACCAATTCTGAGGTAATTATGCGACGATTTATTCTTTAAGGGAAATGTTATTATGTCTATTGTGAAATGATTCATAGTGATTTAATGCCCTCGCAAATAATTTCTTTTTGTAATTATTCTTAATACGTAAGGCAAATTGCCCCCAATATGTAACTTTTGTAATAAAAAGCATATTCGGGGGCTTTTTATTTTTTACACAACTTTTCAACTACTTATTAACTTTTTTTATATATACAAAAAAACTTTCAAATGCTATACTTAATTTACTTAAATTTATATATTTTGTAGAGACGCGATTAATCGCGTCTCTACTGTCAAAATTACTATGTCTAATCAAAATACACAATTACGTACCCCACCAAATTCCATAGAAGCTGAGAAAACAGTGCTTGGAGCTCTTATGCTTGATAAAGAAGCTATTATCAAAGTTGCTGATATGATAAAAGTTGGTGATTTTTATAAAAATGCTCATAACATTATTTTTGAGGCGATGTTATCTCTTTATGAAAAGAATGATCCTATTGATGTTCTCTCTATTTCAAATAGATTAGAAGAACAAAATAAAATAGATGAAATGGGTGGTGCAAGCTATCTAGCAAATCTTGTAAGTGGTATAGCAAGTGCATCTAATATAACTTATTACGCAAAAATTATTCAAAAAAAAGCTGTCCTCAGAAGACTTATCTCTGCTGCAAGTGAAATAAATGAAATGGGATATAATGAAGCTGAAGACTTAGAAACTATTCTCGATAGTGCTGAACAAACTTTATTTGGCATTTCTCAAAAGTCACTCAAACAAGAATTTACTCCAATCAAACAAATCCTTGGAGAAGCTTTTGACAGGTTGGATGATTTGCACAAAAACAAAGGGCAGATGCGTGGAGTGCCTACAGGATTTCCTGATTTGGATGATTTACTTTCTGGATTTCAGAACTCAGACCTCATCATACTTGCTGCTCGTCCTTCTGTTGGTAAGACTTCCCTAGCGCTTGATATCGCCCGACAAGTTGGAACACAATCAAACATTCCTGTTGGTATCTTCTCTTTGGAGATGTCAGCGGACCAGTTAGTCGACCGTATGATTGCTGCTGAAGGCGATGTTGACTTATGGCGTCTACGAACAGGAAATTTAAAAGATTCTGATTTTACTCGCATAAATGAGACAATGGGAAAGCTTTCAGAAGCTCCTATTTTCATAGATGATACTTCTAGTGCTAATATCATGGAAATGCGTACGATGGCACGTAGACTGCAAGCTGAACATGATTTAGGACTTATTATTATTGACTACTTACAGCTTATGGAAGGTCGTAGCAATGAAAGTCGTGTACAAGAAATTTCAGAGATTTCTCGTGGACTTAAGATGCTAGCAAAAGAATTAAATATTCCCATTCTAGCTCTCTCACAGCTTTCTCGTGCAGTTGAATCACGTCCAGATCAACGACCCAAGCTCTCAGACTTGAGAGAATCTGGTTCTATCGAGCAGGACGCTGACGTTGTAATGTTTATTTATCGTGAAGACCGCGTAAATCCTGATACAGAGCACAAAGGTGTAGCAGAAATAATAGTAGCAAAACATCGTAACGGACCGGTTGGCACAAAACAATTATACTTCCACGAACAAGCTGCATCATACAAAAACTTAGAGTCACATCACAATAAAAATGGCAACACTGTTAATGAAGAATAATTTTATATAATTTAAATTTAAAATGTATCCTGAATCATTTCAAAAATTAATAAATCAATTTAGCTCATTACCTGGAATAGGTCCAAAAATGGCTGAACGACTTGTTTTGTCTCTATTTAAACAGGATACTGGAAAAATAACAGAATTTTCTGATGCCTTACTGAACTTACACAGTGTAAAACCTTGTAAGACATGTTTTAACATCTCCCAAGATGATTTATGCACTATTTGCTCAAATACCTACCGTGACAAAAGCAAGTTATGTATAGTAGAAGAATCCTTAAATATATTACCACTTGAGCGTTCACAAGCATTTGACGGTATGTATCACGTCCTTGGAGGAACTATAAAAAAAAGAGGTGGTAATAAATTAACACTACCTGAATTAATAAATCGAGTAGAAACCGAAAACTTCACCGAAATCATAATAGCAACCAATTTCACAACTGAGGGTGACATGACTGCGATGCATATCAAACAAGAATTATCTTCCTATGATATCCTTATATCACGACTTGTCAGAGGTCTTGCCACAGGCTCCGATATAGAGTATGCTGACGACATGACAATACGCAGTTCTATAACAAACAGAGGAAAGTTTTCTTAAACTTAACAAAAACCAAGGAGCTAACAAATGGAAGAAATTGAACAAAATTTCAATTGGATATTTCAAATCCAACCTGCAACAGAGTTGTTTCCAATAGCGCTAACACGTTTTCATGACCTTAACCTAGTTTGGACGCCAACATCTGATGCTGCTATGCGTGTCATTTTATCTGGCATAAATGGTGCGCTTGCCTCAAGAAAAGAAAGTCTAAATTACTTAACTGCCATAGAAACCCTAATTCTCGAAGAAAGAGTTTCTATAAATGAACTTGTAATTATTGCAATGGACATGCAACAAAGCACTTATTCTCAATTTGTGCTAAATGACCCTACTATGCCCTTTACAGAATTCCATTATAACCTCTTAAAAAAAGCTGAGTTATTTGTTAATGCAACAGCAATAACAGATGTAGCATGTAATTTTAAATATTGGTATATCGCAACAGAAACTAGTAAAAATATCAATTCCCTATACAATACCGCTATCTTATTGATTTTTTATGCCGCTAATGGTGGTACTACAGATAGAATAAGTATGCGAAATATCATTGTAAACCTTACACACAAAGGATTATTTTCCTCACATAAGGCAATGATAATACTGGCACAAACAATCATGGAGAATCCATGCTTTATTATGCCCAGTGATGAAACATTTCCACCCTATTTAAATAGGCGTGAATTTGATTATCTTAGAGAAACAAATCCATTATAAAAATACCCTTGTCATAATAAAAAACCACGTAGATAATATTTCTACGTGGTTTTAACTTTATCCAATTTTTGTCACCTCTATTTCTGTATAAGCTTGTCTGTGACCATACTTTTTCTTATATCTTTTTTTTGCTTTATGCTTAATTCCCCAAATTTTAGCATGCCTGTCTTGAGCAAGAATTATGCCCTCAACTTTAGCTTTTTCTACCAAAGGAGTTCCTACAGTAACTTTCTCATCATCACCAACAAACAAAACTTCTTCAAAAGTAATTTTATCTCCCTCTTTTCCATCAAGTTTTTCAACCTTTATTTTATCTCCCTCTTCAATTTTATACTGTTTTCCACCAGTTTTAACTATTGCAAGCATTTTTCTAAATTATTCTAAAAAATTAATATAAAATACACGTGATTATAAAATCACTAACATGCTTTAATATACTACACATGTAACTCTGTGTCAATACTATTGACCACTTACTTCAGCTACTTCATTATTCAATTCCACTATAATCATATCACCAGCTCTAAGGACTTGTAATGTTATCATTTCATTCTTATATTTTCTCAATAATCGTGATAAATTATTATTTTCATCAATAACTTCATTATTTACCATTACAATTATGTCCCCGCCCTTAATTCCGCTTTTTGCAGCTTCTGTATTTGCAAATGCACTTTGTTGTATATATGTTTGGGGATTAACAACTATCACACCACCTAATATGTCATGTTCGTTAGTATACACATCAATTTTTGTTATAATATCATAATCTATTCCAAGTGTTCTCTCAATTATTTCAGAATCTTCTTTTTGTTGGTTTATCAAGAATTCTTCATATGCACTATATAAATCTTTTGCTGCTATAGCATAAAATTCTTTTTGCTTACTTTCAATATTCTCTTTCATTGAAATAAGTCCAACTGCATTTCCCTGAAAATCAACTACTGGTGAACCAATACTTTGTTCCAATACATTTTGTGAAAAATCAATTTCTAGAACTCCCTGCAAAAAATCACTTTTAGGATTATTTATACTAAACGCATAATCACGCCCAAAGAATCCACCAAGTGCAAATTTGGACTCATCAAACTGTGATCTAGCTATGGATATAAGTCTCTTCCCACTACGTGCATCATCAGAATTTGCAAAGGAAGTTGTAGACAAATCATGTGCATCTACTCTTAAAAATGCCAGATTTCTATAATTATCAAAATAAATATTCTTTACATCATGCACATCACCATTTGCCATTTTGACAAAAGTAAACATAGCTTCATCTTCAGCTACAATTGAAGCATCTGTAACAATTACTCCGTCACTACTCATTATCATTCCGTTACCTCTTATCACATCACCATTTTCAGTTATTGTTTCTACATATACAACTGACCCTGCAGCTCTTGAAGCTATTACTGCAATTGACTCATTGTCTGCAATAATTACTTTTTCTGTAGTTTTAATAACTTTAATTCTATCATCTATTGATTTTATAATTGGATTTTGAGACCAAACAGGATGATTTATTATTTTTGCAAAAATAATATAATCAACCAATAAACCTCCAAGTCCACCAATTACAAAAATTACTACTCCGATTCCAAAAATTTTGACCATTTTTTTCATATCTTAACTAAATTTATCCTATTAATAACCATTGCGTTGTCAAAAGTACTGCAAATGTTAACGCCACACAATAAATAATTGTAATAATAATTCTCTTTTTTGACAATGTTTCCAAAAAGACCATCTGTACCAAATCCCACAATATATAATAAAACATCAAACTAATCGATGCCATTGTAAGATAACCAAATGGCCAAAAATTTGCCATCCAAACTAACTGTATCATGGCAAATGCAATAATTATACTATACAACAATATTCTTCTAATGTCACTTGAATACGCTCTTAAAGACACAAACGTAATAAGTGCTACAAATAAAAAGTGTATACACATAAAAACTGATAAATGAATATCAAAATTTATATATGTACCATATACAACGGCATAGAAAAGAAACATTATTGATAGTAATGATGCTGAAAATAAACTTCTTGCTGTCATATCGAAGGAATTTTTATTAATTCGTTTAATGCCAAGTAATGTCACATAAAATAATAGTGACACAAGCATCCCAAAAATTTGTTGCTCTTTTATATTATCAATAAAATATAATAATCCAAATGATGCAATAACTAAACTGACTGGCAATACAGCAAATAACATTCTTTTGCCAACATTTAACCCTGCAAATATTGAAAATGCGATTGATGCAAATACTATACCCAAAGATATTTTTTCATCTGACAACCAAAAATATATTGCGGTTTCAATTGCAATGAAAAAAATTAAACTATATATTAAACTCCTTAGATGTGCAATCATTTAGATTATTCTACACTAATATTAATTTCATCATCCTTGCTATCAATATTTACACTATCACCTGACTTAATCTCACCATTTACTATTTTCATAGCCATTGGATCAAGTAGTTCTTTTTGCAAAACTCTTTTTAGTGGCCGTGCTCCATACAAAGGATCAAATCCGTTTTTTGCAAGTAATTCTTTTGCTTCCTTTGTAATATTAATAACAATTTTCTTATCCAATAATTTCTCTGAAACAATCCCTAACTGAATATCAACTATATACCCTATCATTTCTTGTGTCAACGGATGAAATACTATTATATCATCAATTCTATTCAAAAATTCTGGCTTAAATTTTCCTCGTAATTCCGCCATTACTTTACTTCTCATTTCATCAGCATTCCCATCTTTTGATTGCATATCATATATGATATCAGAGCCCACATTTGATGTCATGATAATAATCGCATTTTTGAAATTTACAGTCCTTCCTTTGCTATCAGTTAGCTGACCGTCATCCAATATTTGTAAAAATATATTAAATACATCTGGATGAGCTTTTTCTATTTCATCAAACAATATAACACTATATGGTTTTCTACGAACAACCTCCGTTAGCTGCCCACCTTCATCATGTCCAATGTACCCTGGAGGAGAACCTATCAGTTTTGCTGTTGCATGCGACTCCATGTATTCACTCATATCAATCCTAACTAATGCACTATCGTCATCAAACATGAATTCTGTAAGAGCTTTTGCCAATTCAGTCTTACCTACACCTGTTGGACCCAAAAACATAAATGATGCTATGGGCTTATTTTCATCTGATATCCCCGCACGCGCACGCCTAACAGCATTAGATACTGCGCTAATAGCTTCTTTTTGTCCTATCACCCTTTTAGCTAACTCATCTTCCATCATTACCAATTTTTCCATCTCATTACTGAGCATTTTTGACACAGGAACACCTGTCCATCTAGATATTATTTTAGCAATGTCTTCCTCAGTAACCTCTTCCTTCAACATACCATCATCTCCCTGCAAATCACTCAATTTCTTTTCATTTTTTATAATAAGTGCTTCTAATTCTGGAATTTTACCATATCTAATCTCCGCAACTTTATCAAAATCACCATTTCTCTCTAAATTATCCGACTCAATGCGCAATTTATCAACATTCTCCTTTGAATCACGAATGGCCATTATAACATCTTTTTCAGACTGCCACTGCATCATCAATCTTTTAGATTTCTCCTTCAACTCAGCAAGTTCTTTCTCCAAAGTTTTTATTTTTTCATCATCAATATCTTTTTCTAAAACTTTCTTTTCAACCTCCATTGTACGAATAGATCTTTCCAGCTGATCAATCTCTGCCGGCATTGAATCAATTTCCATCCTAAGCATAGACGCTGCTTCATCCATCAAATCCACGGCCTTATCTGGAAGAAATCTATCTGAAATATATCTACTAGATAACTCCACTGCTGCAATAATAGAATCATCCGTAATTACAACACCATGATGTAATTCATACTTTTCTTTTATTCCACGCAATATAGCTATTGTATCTTCACGACTTGGCTCCTCAACCCTAATGGGCTGGAACCTTCTTTCTAATGCCGCATCTTTTTCTATATATTTTTGATATTCCTTTAATGTTGTTGCACCTATTGTCCGTATTTCACCTCTAGCTAATGCAGGCTTGAGCATATTTGACGCATCCATAGAACCTTCAGAACTTCCTGCGCCCACAAGCGTGTGTAATTCATCTATGAACAATATATATTTACCCTCTGACGCATCAAGCTCTTTCAATAGTGCTTTCAGTCGCTCCTCAAACTCCCCACGAAATTTTGCACCTGCCAACAATTGTCCGAGATCCAATGATAATATTTCTTTGTTCTTCAACATTTCAGGAACATCTCCTACAACAATTCTCTGCGCAAGTCCCTCTACAACAGCTGTTTTACCAGTTCCCGGCTCTCCTAGTAATACTGGATTATTTTTTGTTCGTCTAGACAAAATTTGCATCATTCTCCTTATTTCTTCGTCCCTTCCTACTATAGGATCTATTTTGTCATTTTTTGCTTGCTGAGTTAAGTTAATTGTAAACTTTTCTATAGTTTGCATTGTGCCTTCTGGCTCCTGAGAATCTACATTCATACTACCTCTTACATCTACTAAATCTTTTTTAAAAGTATCATATGTAACACCAAATTCATCAAATATCTTTATGATGTCATCATCCTTTTTCAAAAGTGCAAGTAATAGATGTTCTGTGGACACAAAACTATCTCCCATAGATTGCATTTCTTTTTCAGCTTGCTCTAATACTTTTGATAATTCCTGTGAAATATACACTTGTGAGCTATCTGGATTAGCCACTTTTGTAGTTGTTTGTTTTATTTTTTCATCAATTACCCGAATGAGTTCTTCATTATTTACATCTTGTTTTTTCAATGCAATAGGAACAATAGAATCTTCTTGTGTCAGAAGAGCAAATACTAAATGAATAGGCAGTACAAACTGTCCTTCGCCAGTAAGTATTTTCTGTTGTGCCTTTTGTAATGCCTCTTGTGATCGCGTAGTGAATTTATTTATATCCATAAAAATATTATATTATTTACTTAAAGAATATTTATCTTCCAATACCACAACAACATATTGTTCTTCTCCTCCATGCCATATTTTTAAATTTATCTCTTCTCCCACGCTGTAACCTCTAATTATTTTACTTAATGAATTGTCTTTGGTTATTTTTTCTCCATTGACTTCTAATATGACATCATATTCAACTATCCCCGCCTTGTCTGCAGGTGAACCCGGCAACACAGCAAAATCTACAATATTTTGTCCTCGCACAATCAGTATCCCCTCATCATATGGAATATTTAACTCTTTTTTTATCTCTGGAGTCATAATGACATACCGAACACCTACAAATGGTTTTGAAATCCTACCATCATCTTTAACATCTTCAATTAATTTCATAACTTGATTTATTGGAATTGCAAAGCCTATATTCTCAGCACCTTGTGCAACAGCTGTATTTATTCCAATAACTTTTCCTTCTAAATCTAATAAAGGACCTCCTGAATTTCCAAAATTAATTGCAGCATCAGTTTGAATTATGTTACTCAATGTTTCTACTTGACCATACATATTATTACCCGCAACAATATTTCTCTTTATGCCAGAAACTATTCCTCTGCTAACTGAATTAGAAAATTCTCCTAAAGAATTTCCTATTGCAATAACTGTTTGACCTATTTTTATTGAATCTGAATTACCTAAATCAGCTGCACTAAAATTGTCTCCCTCTATTTGTAAAACTGCAAAATCCATTACATCATCTCTTGCTAATACACTTGCCAGATATTCTTTGCCATCTGATGTGATTACAGTATATTCTGCATTAGCATCGAGAACCACATGACGATTTGTCACTATCATTCCGTCATTCGAAACAAAAAAA
>SWBY01009395.1_pt3 | contig 21394 bp, 17 predicted proteins | sample 4693071 | NCBI WGS metagenome assembly SWBY01 (sample SAMN10267273, study PRJNA491770) | bioreactor metagenome | isolation source: DHS bioreactor inoculated with marine methane seep sediment | place: Japan: Omine Ridge, Nankai Trough | collected 2006-05-06 | reverse complement strand
TTTACGACATCCTTGATTCCTTTATTGATGACATGTTCTGGGATGAACTCTCAGAACGATTTGTTCAACGGGATCTCATCAAAATTCTGGGACGAGCGAAGTACCACGCTCTTTCTATTCGGGACCGTTTTGAGAAAGAAGCGCCTATCCGCAACCGGTATGAAATCGAGTTTTCAAATCACGGTATCATGAACATGAAAATTATAAGCGAAGACGATTGATCTGAACGGTTTCAAAAAACTTAATGGAACAGGGTACGGAATGCAGCAATGGCCTTTTCAATTCCGGTGTCATCAATGTCGAGATGGGTCACCACTCGAACCCTCTGTGGGCCAACAGCATATAGTTTAATTCCGAATTCTTCCAAATCATTCTGGACCTGACCGCCGGTTTTCCCAGTTTCGGGATCAATATCGATCATGACAATATTTGTATCGGTGGGACCACTGGTGGACAATCCCGGAATATCCTGCACAGCAGCAGCGATACGTGCGGCCCGTTCATGATCCAGAACAAGACGCTCAACATTGTGTTTTAAGGCAAAAAGAGCGCCCGCGGCGATAATTCCGGCTTGTCGCATTCCACCGCCAAACGCCTTTCTGGCTCTACGGGCTCCTTCGATAAATTCCTTACTTCCCGCCAGAACTGAACCAACCGGCGCACCCAGCCCTTTGGACAGGCAGAGAGACAGGGAATGACAGGTTTCCGACCATTGTTTCAGTAGAATCCCGGTAGCCATGGCGGCATTTGCCAACCGGGCACCATCCACATGCACAGGGATACCCGACGCATCACTAAGAGTCTTCAACCGATGCATAAGATCCAGAGGAACAATTCTGCCCCCACCACGGTTATGCGTATTTTCCACCCAGAATAACCGGGTAATGGGAAAATGCGGATCATCCGGACGGGTTCGAAGCGTGAAATCCACGGGATCAAAAATGCCGTTTTGAACGGGTACCGGATAGATCTGCACACCTGACAACCCGGCGGCGCTGCCGGCTTCATAAAAGAAAAGATGGCTTTCATCCACAGCGAGGATTTCTGACCCGGGACCGCCATAAACCCTGACGGCTATTTGGTTCGCCTGAGTTCCTGAAGCAACAAACAGCGCCGCTTCCATGCCCAGAAGATCAGCAGTATAAGCCTCGAGTTCATTAACAGTAGGGTCCTCCCCCATGACATCATCACCAACCGGCGCCATTGCCATGGCATGGCGCATTGCGTCGGAAGGCCGCGTGACAGTGTCACTTCTGAGATCAACAAACGCACTGAAAGTCATTAATCGATAAACTCCATAGTTACCTGGACCTCCGGATTGGGATTCCACCATGCCAGGGTAAAATCATAGTTCCGATTGAAATATCCCGGCGCAGCCAATCGCATTTGATAAAACCGAATATCGTTTTCATAAAATAGGTTGCCGTCATATTCAGCCAACCCCTGAGCATCTGTTATGACATTACCGCGGAAAAAATAATTTTCGTAGTAATCAGTCGACTTTTCGTAAAAATCGATCCGAGCGCCACCGATGGGATCACCATTGGCATTTATAACAAAAACAGTAATCTCCGGTGTCACACGGTCAGGTTTGATATCCATTTCAAAATCGAGGGAGACCGACTTATCCCGTATCACATCAGTATATTTGGTCACGGTTTCGTACCGGGGATGGTAGACAAAAACACGATTGGGACCCCATCGGGCATCCGTGATGCGGTAGGTGCCGTCCACACCGGAAGTAGTGGAAATCATATAACCATTTTTCATGGATTCTGTTGTAATCAGAGCACCTGCTATGGGGATAACGACCTCTATCCCGCCTTCATTTTCGTTGCTTGAAAAATCGTATTCAGTAATTTTTCCCGAGATATCACCCTCCCACTGGCGATCACATCCGGTGATCATGGGCAGGAACACCATAATCCCGACGAAAAAAAACACTGCCTGTTTGCTGCTAGCCATAGAAATCCCTCACTTTTTCGACAGAATCCTGAGAGCGGTCTTGTTTCTCAGTCAAGTCATTGCTACATTATTGCTCATGAAAACTCAACAAATTCATGACTATTTAAATGAAATTAACAATGCCGTGGAGTTTCTCCGGGCAGCCTGGCCAAAACCACCTGCATGGTGCGTGATCCTGGGATCGGGTCTGGGTGGTCTGGCGGAAAAACTCAACTACCGGGAATCCCCCATAAAATACCCCGATATACCCGGGTTCCCCGGAGCTACCGTAGCGGGACATGCCGGAACCTTTAATTACGGAACTGCCGGTAACATCCCGATAGCGGTTGCGGAGGGTCGGTTCCATATGTATGAGGGTCATTCCGCCTGGACGGTAACCCTGCCTGTCCGGGTTATGGTAGAGCTTGGCGTCACGCATTTTCTGCTGACCAACGCCGCCGGCGGTATTCGGGATGATCTGGTGCCCGGGGATTTCATGATTCTGGAAGATCATCTGAATCTTATGGGTACGAATCCGCTGATGGGTCCCAATCTCGATGATTTCGGTCCCCGTTTTCCGGCCATGACCCATTGCTACGATCCGGGCATCCGGAAAATTATCTCTGATACTTTTCAGGAAACGGGGAGCAGTATCAAGTCAGGAATATATGCCGCCCTCACCGGCCCTGCATACGAAACAGCCGCGGAAATCACCATGCTGAAAACTCTGGGTGCGGATGCCGTTGGAATGAGTACGGTTCCGGAAGCAATTGCCATTCGGCATGCCGGCCGGAAAGTCGCAGCCATAAGTCTGGTCACCAATGCCACAGGTACGGACCATGTACCCACTCACCAGGAAGTCGTTGATATGGCCGCCAAACGACGGCAAACACTTCATACCGTGATTCTAAAAGTAATCGCTGCGTGCAGTCACGCATAATTCCCACCAGGAGATTCTTATGAGCAATATGAAAACAAACGCTGTTGTGGAGCGATTCGAAGGGAAATGGGCTCTATTGGAAGTGAGTGGCTCCGGGACATTCCAATTCCCGCGGAACCTGCTTCCTGCCGATGTGTCAGAGGGTTCCGTTCTGAAAATTGATATCGCCTTAGATCCCGATGCCGAGGCGGAGAAGAGAACCAATGTCCGCAATCTTCATCAACAATTGATGGATCAGTCCTGAATCTTTTTAACCCTCGTCCAACCTCCCGGGATGTATCCTCTGGGTTTGATTGGGATCATATCGACGGGGAATCATTATATTCACTTCTGTACCGGGACCATCAGGGTTCGTAAATTCAATAAAACCATTGTGGAGTAATACAAATTTCTTCACAATTGCCAGACCGAGACCGGTCCCGGTGGGACGGGTGGTCACGAACGGCTTGAATATCTCTTCTGACAAGTCCGGATCCAACCCTTCACCATAGTCTCGCACTTGTAATAACAGTCCGGGATCGCCGGCTTCTTTCCCCGCTAACGGTACGGATGATTTAAGAACCACATCAATCTTCCGGATATCCCCGGTGGCTTGAACCGCGTTGGTAAAAATATTCTGCAATATCTGCCTGAACAATAGCTCATCAATATGGATTTCCGGAATTCCCGGCCTGGGTTGATATGCGATCTGAATATCATCAGCGAACTGAGTTTGAAAATCGTCAATGAATTCCTGAACAAATTTCGAGAAATTTACTCGGGCAATTTCCAGTCGGGTAGGTTTGGCAAATTTCAGAAAATCATCGATAATTGCCGTGAGACTCACCAGTTCTTTCTGAATTTCACTCATACTTTCCAACTGATCCGGCACCTCGATTTCATCCTGCAGAAGATTGACATTGCCCTGGATAACTGCCAGTGGATTACGGATTTCATGAGCAATCCCTGCGGTCATTTCTCCCAGAGCCGCCAGATGTTCCTTTTCGCGAACCTGCTCTTCCAAGACCTTCCATGCTGTAATATCCCGGAAAATGAAACCTGCTCCAATAATGGAACCAAACTCACCTTTTAGAAGTGTTGTGGATACTGAAAGCCACTTAGATGGCCTTCCCGGTGGTTCCCATTTCCACTGCTGCTGACGGTGCACATGCCGATCTTTGAGACACTCCGTCAGCATTGTGCTTATCAGACTGGCACTACCGAAAGTCTCATCACATGTCTGCCCGATGATATTCTGATCCCATAATTCCAGTAATCCCGGAATTTTTGTAGTGACGGAAGTAATCCGCCGATTCTTATCTACCGTTAGTATCCCTGAATTTACCGAAGACAGGAGACTTTCCTCCAATTCTTCCTTTCTACGGGCTTCTGTATCCAACTGCCGATTAAGATCTTCCAGGCGGGATTCATTCTCACGAATCGTTCTCAAAGTAGATTCAACAATACCGATGATTTTAGCCACAGGATCCTTATGCTGCTCCCCGGTGGATATAGTCGGCATCCTCTGCTCTTCTCGACTGAGGGTATCGTTCAGAAGCCGGAATGGACGTACAATTCGAGTGGCATAAAAAATGATGACCAGAAAACAACCGGCCAGACCCATAAGCAGGAACACATCCAGAAACCGCACAATTTGACGGATATTCCTGGATTGCACCAGATCCCGTTCCACAACAATCATGATCTTCTGAACCTCTGCATCCGGCGGATACGGAAATACCGCGGCCGTCACATCCTTGTTGTCAGACGCCCGATAACTGGTCCGTATACCTGACGACGCGGAAAGCCTGGCATACCAGATCTCACGCATAGGTGACATATCATCAAGCTTAATGTTCATCCGCAACTCGGGAAACAACTGATACACCATATCGTTCCGCACCAGATACACCCGGTCCAGTATATTCAGTCGTTGGGTAATGAGTTTTGTGCGGATTCGGCTCGGTACGGAGTCACTCCAGTCCGGACTCATGTCCAGTTGCTGTGAAACAGCCAGAGCAAGGCTGCAGCTGACATTGTTGAAATTAATATCTGCGGTTTCTTCCCAGAGCGTATCCAGGCGATGGATATTGATCATGGTACCGGCGCCAAAGATCCCGATCTGGATCAACAGCAGGAAGGAAAAAAACCATATTGTGGTCTGATAACTGACAGATCGGGAGGATAATGGGAAGAACAGTCCCGATCTCCCGGATGTGCTTTCGTCAGTCTTCCCGCTCATGGCCCATCTCCTGCTGAATGACAACACCGCATGCCGGCAACGCGGTTGTGAGATCATATACCTTAATATACCCGAGAGTGGGATCCATGTCCCGGAGTATCGGTACATCTCTCGGCAGATGATTCTCATGAAGGGTTGCAAAAAACTCCCCAACCGGATTCACCGCCGCAAATACCGGCAGTACTGTTTCTTCTATCTTCATGATGGAGGTTTTATATCGCAAGTATTTCTGCCAGTCCACACTCAGATACCGGGCACCGGTTTCTTCCATCTGTTTTTTGAGATCCTCAAGTGTTGCACCGGCATCAAGCGCATATGTTCTGTCCCGGTATGCCGCATAAATTGGTTTCATGGTAGTAAGATGGACTGATTGACCCCGGGAATCCAGAAACTCAATTACCTGTGTGTAACCTGATCGGACCTTATACACCGGTTTGAGATTTACAGCCATTATCACCAATCCCACAGCAAACAGACCGATTACAGCGCCTCGAAACGCAACTGAACGCCCTGAAACACGCGCCCTGATCTGTTGGACGGAATATCCTGTTGCCAGAGCGCCAAAGGGCAGAATGGCGGAAGGTGCCCGTGCAAGATGTGGAGACATCAAACTCAAAAAAATAAACTGGATTGAAAATAATAACCCCATGACCCGGGCATAACGGTTTCCCAAACTCAAAGAAAATATTACGCCGCCCACTGTCAGCACCAGAGGGAACAAACCGTCAAACCGGCGGAAAGTATTCAGATAAAACCAAGGAAAATCCAGACAGAAAGAGGTTTCTCCTGTCGAAAAGAATTTCAGTTTCAGGAGTGCAAAATATGATGCGGGCTGGGACCAGGTGTATTCCGGATAAAATGCCAGGAAATAGGCGGCATTGAGGAGTGCAAAAGAAATACACATCCCGAAGAACATCCCAAAAACACGGTGAAATACAGCTCCTGGTCTATCCCTGAGTGTGATCACGATATCAATTGCGACAATCAGAAAGACCATGAGTATCATTCTATAACTGGTGCCGACACAGAACATCATCACGGATCCCAGTAATATCATGATCCATGAACGTGAGGTTTTCCAGGAGCAGAACCAGAGCGCAATCGCCGCCATTAGAAGAAACATGGCATCCATTTCATGAAGTCCGGACCGGGAATAATGCACATGATACGGTTCGAAAGCCAGCCACAGACCGGCCATGATACCGGCAGCAGTGCCCAGATATCGCATCCCAAGCCATGTCGTCATACCAATAACACCCAGGCTGTACGCCACGGAATGCGCTATGACCATCCAGGGTTTCAAACCTGTGACCCACCCGGTAATACTCAGCAGGATGATATGAAACGGCTTTTGAAGAAATACCGGATATCCGGAAAACTGTTCCGGAGGGACGACGGATGCTGCGGAACTAAAGAACGGAAACCATTGGGTGATGAGTTGATCGGTGCGCCAGTACAGAAACCGGGTGCCCATGAAAAAGATACCCTCATCCCAGTAACAAAGACCTCTGTCCTGAATGTTGATCAGGCGGATAACCAGACCAATGCTCATTAGAGCTATGAGGGTCCAGATGATCCGTCTCCAGCCAGGTTCACTCCGCTGATTCGGTTCCGGATTCACAGGCGTGACCGTTTATTTTTTCTTTTCGGTCGATTTTTTGTCGTCGGGAAGGTCAATTGACAGGAACCTGAGGGCCAAAGTTTTCACCAATTTGACCTCAAGTTTCTTTTCGGGTTCGACCTCAACGCGATAGAGATAGCGCAGAATATTACACTGGTTCACCCAGATCAGATAGGGACCCGGTACAAGGCGGTCAAAATATGCAACTCCCATGAGATCCACTGCCGTCCGTGATGAAAACGCACTCCAGAAAGGATCAACATTTGCAAATTCCACGGCCGTCTGAATCTTGTCCTGATCGATTTTTCCTTCAGTATTGAGGATATCCAGAAACAGCGGATCTGCCGGAAAAATCGCGGCAATATTGACCGTGGATCCTCCCAGTTTTTGAATACCACCCTGGGTATCCAAACCATATCCGGCTAACTTGATAAAACCGGTCTTACCTGTTTTCTGATTTGTCTCCAGGAGGTTCCTGACAGACGGATTTCCAGCCAGCGGTTTGAAGTAAAATGCAGCGTTTACCTTGGCCGCATTGATATTCAGAGCAATTTTTCTGACCTGGTCAAGAGTCAGAACCGTGGACTCGGGAAATGCCTTTTTAATCGCTTCCCGGATCACCTGATCATTGATCTTACCTTCATTTACCTTGTTCATATAATCCAACGGTGACTCCGAATGAAATGCCCCGTCACCATCGAACCATGGACCAAATTGCGGTGTCTCCCCCGCCTGAGCACTGAAAAAACCCATGCACACTAAAAAGAAAGCGAAACTTGTAACCATGATTTTTTTCATATCATTATCCTCATAAATGATTCCCTGACGACGTGTCGGAATCATCCTTTATTTCTTTAAAACTTAAGTGTTCCCGCCACATATAGTACAGACCCATGAGTGTCGTAGGCAGCCACTGCACTACAACATGAAGAATCAAAGCATATGCCGCAGCAATACTATCTGTAAAATGAGTCACGGATCCATAACCGGATTTCCCAAGAATAATTATACAGGCTATCTCGAAAGGACCGAAATACCCGGGAGCCGCCGGCACAATGATCATCAGATTGACAAGCGCCATGGTGCTGACAGCGACGTGGAATCCACCCCAGAATCCGAACGCCCAAAGAACCACCATGTAGCTTGCAGCTTCCAGAAGCCACGTAAAAAGAGAAAGACCGGCCACCAGAAGAATATCTTTTGCACCACGCAGAGAATCCAGACCTTTGAAAAAATTTTCAAATATGTCAGTGAGTTTGGGATGGGACCGTTCCGGAGCAAACACCAGAATACGATCAAAGATCCATTGCGCCCAATTTTTATTTAAAACCACCAGGTAACAGATGAAGAGGGCTGTAAGAAAAATAACTGAACCGATCTGAATGGCCAGTTTGACCCGGGGATCACTCACCGGGTAAAACATCACTGAAATGAAGAGAAGTACCAGCATGGTCAAACCATCAAAAATCCGCTCAACACCTATGGTGACCAGAGATGCTCCTTTGGACACACCCTCTTTTTTCCCGACGATATAAGCCCGGTAAAAATCACCTATCCGTAATGGCAGAATGTTATTTGCCATGTAACTGATGATATATATCGGGAAAAACCGGCGGGTCGTGCATTTCTTGATTGGTTTCATCAGAAGCGCCCATCGGGTAGTTCGTACCCAGATAGCCAGAAAATAGATGAGAATAGCAGGAATCAGCCATATCAGGTCGACTCCCTTCATGGCGATCCATACTTTTCCAACGTCAACCCGGTCCAGGATCAGATAAAGAAGGCCTGCACTAATAATAATACCAATCAAAAAACGGATGCTTTTCAAGGTGTCGATTCCTTTTCCTCTGGTCGGGTACGCATGCGCAGCAAAAATGTTGCTTCTTCAATTCGCTGATCAACCAGTGTATTCGTATTTAAAACAATATCAAGCAGTTCAAGTGCATATTCCAGCTTATCTTTCCGAATGGCATCGTTTGCTTTTGAAATCAGGGCGATATCATCGAGATAAGCGTGTGCATCGCTCTCAAGATTTGCATATTCTTCATGAAGAGAAAGGTTACGGAGCTGCCTTAAAAACCGGGTAAACAGCAGTCGGGCTTTTTGAATTTCTCCGGATTCATATACCGACACACACGTTTCAAAAGTCCCGTGAATCTCATCCGGAAGCAACTCTTGATACTCCATGATAACGTCTTCAAGACGGATCAGATCTTCCGGAAGATTCCCATCCCCATCCCAAACGGGATCGATGAGTTCGGGATTTGACATGAGCTGGTTCCACTCTTCCAGCGCCGCTTCCATCCGATCACTGCTGATAAATTCATCCATCAGGTCAACGTATGATTGGATGACATTGTCCCGGGACTCATGAACAGCCTTCAGCCGCGATTCCAGGTAGAGATGAGAACTCCCGCTTCGAATCCGCGGCGCTATACAATCAGCACAGTGATTCTCAATCAGGGAAATCATGCGGTTCAATCTGTCCATTACGGAATTGTACGCCGATACCTGCAATGTGGACAATTCATCATTCAGCAGAATGAGATTTTCAATATCCTCAAATACGCCGGGTCCAAGATCTCCAGCCACAACCAGCGCCGACTGAAGATCCCCTTCCTTCAGATACAGTTGGAGCAATTGCTGCAGGGATTCCTGTGAAATCTCACGCTCCCTCATCAGATTTATCTGCCCGTTCTGGCTGCCTCGGGAAAATGAAAGCACTGTGCCTCGAATCATATCTCCCTGGGAGTTCACTTTTGACTGCTGCACCGGTGAAGTATATTGAAAAAACTCTCCATTCAACACGGTAACCAGGCTGCCGCGAACAACAAACTCACCTTCCGGTAGCACGGTCCGTGAGACACCGCTTTTGTCCGATGCAAGCACCTGAACCAACGTTCCTGAAGTGCTGAGTATTTCCAACTGGACACTGTCGGTCGCACGAAACAACTGTATTTCTTCCTCAGGACTGCAGTTGACAAGACTCACATTAATCTCAATGGGAATTCGTGTTTTCAGCCAATCCACCGGCCATAACGGAAAATTTAGATAATCCCCCGCCAGAAACAGAACTACACAGATTATGATAAAACCGAATAAGCGACGTAAAAACCTCAAAGCGACCTCGTCCCGAAACCTTTATCCGTACCCGCCAGATTAAAGAACAGAGACTCAAGCTGTAATCTCAGGTCCGGATGAAATACTTTAATGTTATTTATCCGTGTTAATCCTTCCAGAATCTGAACTCCGTGGAAAACAGGCATGGGACTTCCTCCGGGTAAGCAAACATCCATATGGTCGTCACCACGGGCAACAGCAGCTTTCAGATTATAATGCAGCCATCGATAGAAATCACTGACGGGACTTTCACCATATTCACTGGGGTTCTGATTGAGAATAGTGTCCACGACCCGAATCACCCAGGTATTTTGAGATTCTTCTGTTCGCCCGTCGAACAATGTCGAATAGTTTTCCTCTTTTGCCTGAAAAGCATCCCAGTCGGTCTGGAGTGCCTTGGAAACACGGCCTTCGGACCACCGACTCATCGGCGCTGCATCCTGAGGATCAAACTCGAATTGCCCGGTCAATAATTCCTGCATTTCCGATACTTTAAGGGGGAAAAACGGCACAAGCTGACATCGGGAGCGAATGGTTGCAAGGAGACTCGACGGATTTGTCACAATAAGAATAATAAGTGCTTTCCCTGATGGTTCTTCCAGGGTTTTCAATAGGCTGTTTTGTGCGGGTATGAGCATTTTATCCGCATCATCAATTATGGCAGCCTTGTATTTGCCTTCAAAGGGATGAAAGTTAAGCTCTTTCTGCAAGTTCCGAATCGCTTTAATTTTAATGGATTTCTGGAAGCAGGAGTTTTCCTGATAAGTCAGGAGTTTTTTCAAAAACCAGGATGATTCCGGATTGTCCGGTATACTTTCCGTTGATTTAGGGGTCAGGGGTTTCGATGGATTCAGATAAATCACATCCATGTGAACAGTTTGGGAGCCCCGCAGATGATGTTCTTTGATATGACCATTGGACTTGAGGGTTTCCAGGAGTTCCTGGTAATGGTCCAGGAAACCACTGCATTTCGCCCCTGCAATTTCCCGTTGATATCGCTCCAGAAGAATATTCCGGGAAATCACAACCGGTGCTTCAATATCCCTGAAAATGCGAAGATCAGGGTGGAATGGAAAAGGCATTTGAATCCGCCGGCATGAATGGCATTCACCACAGCCTTTCAATGGATTCTCACGGCAGTTCAGGATCCGGACCAGGTTCAGTGCCAGAAGAAAGCGGCCAATGCCGGAGGGTCCGTGAAACATAAGTGCATGGTGCAGATGTTCATTTTCCACCGCCCGGCTCAGCATTTTCTGCATAACCTGATTTCCGGCAATCTCCTGCATACTTATCCCATCCCAAATCCAGTTATCTGCACAATGGCAGTAAAGCCAGTTCCAGAAGCACCTGAGGTGATTTTGTAGATGATTTCAGAGCAAAATCAATGATCTTCAATTCATTCATACACCGCACAAGTGCTCTTTCCGGGAATGTCTGTGCCTGCTGCAGAACAAGATAGAGAACATAATCATGCAATGATCCCAACTGTCCTTTGAACAGCAGATCATCCCCGATAATTTTTTTTATTCCCGGCAGAACATTTTGTCTGAACCGCCAGAATTCCAGTGAATCCGACCAGCCCCGGAGATCTGTGCGATTCAACAGCGCTTTTGCCAGAAGAAGCGTTCGAATGCGGCCTGATAACATTTTATTGATCATTAATGCCGGGGTACCCATGGTAAGAAGTTTATCCAGTTGTGAGCGGATTTTGACCGCATCCTTCCGACCCAGCGCTTCCGTCAGTGAAAACACCGGAATATCATCTCCCAGAGCCACCATTTCCTCCACATCGGAATTCTCAATCCGGGGACGCTGATCCAGGAAAACGATGAGTGATTCAAGAGCGTTTATCACTGCCCACAGATTATTGGCGGCTCGATGGCGAAGCATCATCCAGGCATCCGCTGTTATCTGTTTTCCGGCGTCTTCCAGATACTCACACGCCGGTGGATAATACGGATCCTTTCGTATATCTCCCCGTTCAAATGCCTTCGCCTGGTTGAATTCCATTATGGTTCCGGCGGATTTTATTTTCTTCACAAGCTTGATTCTTCGGTCTGTTTTCTGAGCGGTGCATATCAGGATTGCCGGTATCGTTTGCAACCGTGAGATTGAACTTTCAATCCATTCTATGATCTGACGGGAATCCCGACTCTCCTGCCGGGAATTCAGAAATGCGGCATCCCGGTATACAATAACTCGAAAAGGTTCGAACAATGAAGGAGAATTCAGTTTTCCGATAAGTTCCGGCACAGAGATATTTGATCCACTGTATTGTTCCTCACAACCTTGTCTTCGAAGAGTAAGGATCGCGTTGGCAATCCGTTTTCGTGCCAGATAAACGTAGTAGTCTTCATTTCCGAGAAGCAGGTAAATCGGTTTGAAATTCCCGGCACGAATATCATCCACCGTGGAATTGATATCAGCCAGAGGGTTAACGGCAGGCATCGAGCACTGACCTTTCCAGTATCTCCACCAGGGTTCCGGCATCTTTTTTTGAAACATTACCCCGGGGAATTTCAAGAATTTCTGCTTTAAACTTCATATCACCACGAATCACTTCAAGGATATCACCGGGGTTGATTTCGCAAGCCGGTTTCGCCACTGCACCATTCACGACAATAGCTCCTGAATCACATAATTCCTTGGCATGCTGTCTCTGCTTAACCAGTCTGGATACTTTTAGAAATTTATCAAGTCTCATTCAACGTCTCTCAGCAGATCAGGGAAGATCATTGATCTCAATATAGGTTTTACTACGCTCCACTTCAAACCAGTCCTGTTCAATATCCCGGGATTTCTGACGCTGCAAAATACTTCGAATATGATCCTGGACATCTGTCAGCGGAATGAGATTGGCCGGATTATATTCGAGAATTTTAACAATATTCCATCCGAAAGCTGTTTGGAACGGTTCAGAAAAATCCCCTTCTTCCATTGAGAAGGCAATTTTTTCGAGTTCAGGCAAACCCTCCCCTTTCTTAATGTACCCGATATCACCGCCATCATCCTTTGACGGTCCCTGGGAAAATTGACTGACCAGTTCAGTAAATGATTTGCCCTGCTGCAATTGAGAGTAGATTGATTTGATCTTTTGTTCGACTGTCTGGCTACTCGCTTCGTCTTGTTCTTTCACTTCCAGCAACAACAGACCGATTTTCACCTGAGCCGTCTCCTTAAAAATATCTTCATTTTCATTATAATACCGTTTAATTTCTGGATCTGAGACATCTATCCTGGCATAAACTTCACGTCCCAATACACGTTGTTTTATGATATTTCTCCGTGTATTTTCCCTGAGTTCCTCCAGTGTGAGGCCTTCCTGCTTCAGCGCTTCAGCAAATTCCGTATCGGAAGTGATTCCCGCCTTCTCTTTAAGAGAATTTATTTGTTGATCGATCTGTTCATCATTGACACTCATCCCGTTTTCCCGGGCAAATCGAAGGCAGACCAGATCATCAATCATCCGATTGAGTAACCGGCTGTTTTCTTCCTGCAGTTTTGATTCCCATTGATCCTCAGGATAATTTTCCCGAATGGCAAGATAGGCAATGGACATGGCTTCAGCCATGTCTGATTGTGTGATGACTTCTGTGTCCACTTTGGCCAAGATCCCGTCAATAGGATCTGCTCCACGGACAGCCACACACGAAAATATCATCAATAAACATGCACTCAGTATGATAAACTTCATTATTTCTCCTTCTCAAAAGGAACCGGTGTTCCCAATTTTATTTTTACGTCTGCTACCCTTGTCCGAATCCAATCCCGGTACCGTCGGGAGCTTTTCCGTGAAAACAATTCCTTTTTGATGCTGTCCTGAACTTCCTGCAGCGGCAGAACCTGTTCAGCATACACTGATTCTACCTTGTAGATATAAAATCCCTCGCGTGAGGTCAATACAGGACTGGATCTCCCTGCCTTCAAAGGGATCAATTCCGGTTGATGTTTCAGAGGAAACTCGGAAATAACCATGCGAATAACCCGGCCTCTCGCCCCGGCTCCTCGATAATTGGAGTAATTCTCCGCAAGCTTAACAAAGTTCCAGCCCCTGCGGATTTTTTTATCAATGTCCCTGGCCAGATCAAAATCATTAACGCGAATAATGCGGATATCCAGTTCGACCGGTTTTATCCACTTGTCCTTACTCAGGTTGTATTCCTCTTCGATTTCCTCTTCCGTGACATCAATGTCCTGAGCCAATTTTTCTGCAACCTGTGATGCCGTGGACAGCATTCGCAATCGATTATCGACACGAGTCCGCCAGTCAAGTAACTCATTTTCAAGTGCCTGGAATCCCTCGGGGAATTCGGTTTGATCGTAAACAAACGTCTGCTCATCCAATTCTGAGAATTCAGGTGAAATCCCTAATTCAGCAGCTCCGGTAAGCAGCACCACATCTTGCGCCATATCCATCAGACACTCCCGGACGACCCCTTCCATAGCCTCTGGGGAATCCGGTGGGTCCATGCCACGATCTACCAGAAACACTTTCAGATTAACTAATAAATCCTCCATCAGGACGGGGTTACCATTAAACCAGGCAGCGATTTCCGGCTGTTCCTCCTCCGGTTGCTCACTGGCGGGAAAGCAGCCGGTGGCAAACAGGCTCAGCACCACCAGCGCTTTAATGCCGAAGAAGATGGCGAAGAATCTTCTGTGTGTCCGGTATAATCGAATCAATTTCATTCTGCTTTATTTTCAATGTGTTGGGAGGGTTAAAGGAAAAACGTTGAGGTTGACTCATAAGTAACCCCATAATTTTTTCCGGTTTAATGGGAGTGGAATCCCGGAATACTACCTTAATTGTACCTTTCTGAAATTCAATGACTTCCAGATGCGCAGACCGTGCCAGGAGACGGAGCCTTGCCATCTCAGCCAGTGTCTGAATTTCCTGGGGAACATCACCATATTGATCTTTGAGTTCTGCCAGAACACCATCCACATCTTCATCTTCCAGGACAGATGAAAACCGTCTGTAAATATCCAGACGGTGTGAGGGTTCCGGAATAAATTTATCGGGTATAACCAACTCCCCGGGTATTTTTATTTCGCAGTCGGGTAAATCATCCACTTGCTCACCTTTCAGCTCCTGAACGGCTTCCCGGATTAACCTACAGTACATTTCAAACCCAACAGCGGTGATTTGCCCATGTTGGCTGGGTCCCAGGATATCACCGGCTCCCCGAATTTCCATATCCCGGGTGGCCAGTTTGAATCCAAATCCCAGTTCCTCAGCTTCCCTGATGGCGGCGAGACGATCCCGGGCAGTGGGTGTCATGGCTTTTGATGCAGGTACCAACAGGTAGGCATAGGCCTGAAGCCGATCCCGACCGACGCGGCCCCGCAACTGATATAACTGAGCCAGACCCAGACGATCGGCCCGGTTGATCACAATCGTGTTCACAGTTGGTATATCAAGACCTGACTCAATAATCGTAGTGGAAATCAGAACATCAAACTCCTGTTCCATGAATCTGAGCATGATTTTTTCCAGGTTTGATTCCGACATCTGTCCATGTGCGATTTCAAACCGTGCTTCCGGCACAAGTGTCTTAAGCATCACTGAGAGGGCATAGATGGACTGCACACGATTATGTACAAAATAGATCTGACCGCCACGGTTCATTTCCTTGAGGATCGCGTCACGAATGAGTGATCGGTCGAACCGAGCCACTTTTGTCATGATGGGAAGGCGAGCCTCCGGTGGCGTATTTATCATACTAATCTCCCGAAGACCCAGCATGGCAAGATTGAGTGTTCGGGGAATGGGTGTCGCCGTCATTGTAAGAACATCGACACGGGCTCTGAACTGCTTCAGCCGTTCCTTGTGCTTCACACCGAACCGATGTTCCTCATCGATGATAACAAGACCGAGATCTTTATATTTCAGGGTATCCGCTAAAAGCCCGTGTGTACCCACCACAACGTCGACGCTCCCGCTTTCAAGACCTTTTCGCACAGCGGTCTTGTCCCGGGGTTTCAGGAATCGTGACAACATGGCCACCTGCAGCGGAAATGCACTGAATCGTTTGATAAAACTGTGGAAATGCTGCTGAGCGAGAATGGTTGTCGGTACGAGAATCGCCACCTGTTTTCCATTCACTGCTGCTTTGAACGCGGCACGCATCGCCACCTCTGTTTTGCCGTATCCCACATCACCGCATACGATGCGATCCATGGGTCGGGCACGCTCCATGTCCTGCTTGATCTCAGAAATCGCCCGAAGTTGATCCGGTGTTTCCTCGTATTCAAATCCCAACTCGAATTCCCGCTGCCACGCATCATCCACTGGAAACGGATATCCCTGAATGACTTCCCGGCGGGAAAAGAGTTTCAATAACTCGGCAGCAAGTTTCAGGACGGATTCTTTTACACGTTTCTTACGTTTATTAAATGTGGTCCCACCCAGACGATCAAGTGGGGGGCTGGCACCTTTAACGCCGGTATAGCGTTGAATCAGATTGAGGCGATCAACCGGTAGATATAATTTTTGGTTTTCAGCATATGAAAGCAAAAGAAAATCGCGAATCCGTCCGTTCACAGTAAGCTGCTGTAATCCCTGATATCGGCCAATACCGTGATCAATGTGCACCACAAAATCATCCGGTTTGAGATCTCTGAAGGACAATCCCTCTACACGCTCGGCTTTCCGCCATACCTGCCGTTTCTTTTTCCCGATAACATCCTGTTCCGAGAGGAAAACCCATCCCTGGTTCAGCAATCGGAATCCCCGGGATAATCGTCCCGGCATAAATACCGGTCCGGTTTCCCCGGTACCGGTATCAGATGATACCGGTTGATCATGGTGTATCACTGTGGTGTGATCCAGTTCCGCCTGAGCTACCCGTCGTTCTACAACCTGTCGTACTGATTCACGTCGGTAAACGATCCGTACTTTGAACTGCTTACGCCGCCACATTTCAAGTTTTTAAACAAGAGATTTATAATCACCTTTAAACGGGACAATCTCCTTGATATCCAGGTTTATCCGGCGTGTTTTAGGGAAGGAGGAATCCTCCACCATATCCCAGAACACAGCCGGTGAACCGGGCAACACATCACTGCCAGATTGACCCAGCAAATTGGGGTCCTCGGCATTCAAACACTCAACGATGCGATCTGGTTCGAGCCATACAGCCAATGTATCCGGTGACAACCATGAGGACAGTTCCCTCAATAGAGGTTCACCGGTGGATTCCTCCTTCGTTTTACTGGCATGGATAATTTCACATGATTTTACGCGAGAAATTGAGCGTTGAGTCAGTGGATCAAATTCACGAATAGATACAATTTCATCACCAAAAAATTCCAGACGAACCGGAAGGGAATACAGAGGGATATATAGATCCAGGATCCCGCCCCGGAAGGAATACTCACCTTCGGATTCAACCCGGGGAACCCGTCGGTAACCGATATCAACAAGATCTTTGATAAATTGACGCAGATCAAGATCTTCACCACTCTCGATTTTTTTACTGTGAGAAAGAAAAGTATCCCGATTTTCGCACCGAACGGCGAGACATGATGCAGGAATAATGGCGATGGGTCGGACATGTGTCGCAAGAGCATGCAGTGATGCATTGAGGTGGGCGCGGAATATCCCGCCCTGTTCCTGATCCGCCTCACCGGCCCGTACTGACCACTGAGGGAAGAGAATAACCTGACCGGATGCTTCACCCCGGACCGCCGGTGTATCATGACCGGCATCTCCACCCAGAATTTCATCCCCTGTTTCCGCCAGAAAAAACTTGAAATCCTCAACAAAGTCCACTGCTTCCTGGTGATCCGGGACAACAATCATCAAAGACCGATCTACTTTTCGGACGATCTCGGCCAGAACCGAAGCCATGCCTGCGCCTTTGCCGGCAACTACAGATATCGTTCTCCTCTGGGAGACGATAAGGTCCTGAAACCGCTGAAATTCTTTATTATTTTCCCAAAGTCCCATCATCAGACTTCTGTTTGTACAATATCAGCCCGGATTTCCGCAACTTAAATCCCATGAAATACCCCCTTTCCATCGACTTTAAGTGTAGGCTCTGATATCTTTTCAGCCTGGTGGTAATAAGCAAATCCTGGCAGAGGACATTCCGGTGAGTCAACTCGTTAATCAGATTAATGCGGCCTTCAAAGACGTGTTGGCAAAGACGGAATCTTCACAAAATTCACCCAGTAAAATCATCCAGAAAATCAATCTGGATTTCATTGACAGGGGATGTTACCTCTACGGAAAAAAATTGTTCCCCATATCATTGAAACCATATTTCATCGACAGTTCTCAGGCTTTTCGCATCAAAAATGACACGGCCGCTTTGACGGGTATTGTCGAAAAATTTACGGATATTTTTTTCTCTGAACCGGAATTGCGACCCCTGTTCAAATTAACACCCGAAGAGTCGGCACTGGTAACCCTGGATCCGGGTCTAAATCGCAACATTTCGTTCGCACGGCATGTTGTCCTTCTGGATCAGGGTGGCCTTTCATTTATTGAGTTCAACTGTGACTGTCCCGGTGGTCCGATGTATGCGGATATACAAACAGAGATCATCACTGAAACGGATATCATGCAGGAAATCCGGTCCAGATGGAATGTGCAAACTTTCCGTATGCTGCCGAATCTCCTTGACTGTCTGCTCACGGGGTATCGTGAGTTTTGCCGAAACAGGAATATTTCCGGCCGGGACACGCCAACCATCGCCATCGTAGGCGGGCGGCATTCAAGAACCCTCCCCGAATTTCATCTCATTGCCGAATGGATTCAAAATCAGGGTTATGCTTGCAGTTTTCATGATCCATCAGAACTTGGATGTGACCAAAATCTCAACCTTGTCAATGAGGATGGTACGATAATAGATATCATATATCGTCGGGGCATACTTGCCCACTGGACGGATCATCCCCTGGAAACACAGAACCTGCGTACTGCATATGCCGCCGGCCGTGTCTGTGTAATAAACTCACCCCGTTCCGTTTTGGGATCACGAAAACACATTACCGCCCTCATACAGGAAAAACGATTTCAATCTTTATTTACAGAGCACGAACGGCATTTTATCCGTAAACGATTACCCTGGACCCGACTCATGGCACAGGAAAAAACTGAAAACTGGTCTGGTGACACCTGTGATCTGTTTGAATTTGTCAGAAAAAACAAGGACTATCTTGTTTTAAAACCGATATCCGGTCTGGGCGGTAAAGATGTTTGCGTGGGTATCGCAGTGGATCAGGACACCTGGGAAACCAGTATTGAGAAAACCACCCGGCATGAATATATCGTCCAGAAATACATTTCAATCCCGGAAGACGATTATCCGTTCATGACACCTGACGTCGCCTGGGAACCCCGCAGGACAAACCTGAATTTATTCACCTATGACCAACGGTTTACCGGAGGGTTTGCCCGATTCAGTTCAGATCACATCATCAACATTCATAAAGATGGCGGGATGGCCTGCCTGGCCATTGTAAATGATCAATCCTGATCGGTTAGCTTCTCCGCAGGGAAATTAATAAATAACGTCAACACACCGGATTGCAGCATCCGATATTTTGTCGCTTCGGGAAATATCTTAAACAATTCATTTGCAATATCTTCCTCGGATGAAGGCGCCAACACACAGACAAATGGACCATCTCCCAATGATCCCGGTGACATCTCAATTTCGGAAACGTTATCATTAAGCAGTCTTAGCGGCTTCTTTTTAAATACTGCTTTTTCTGAAAAATACGCCCCTTTTGTAAATTCGTAAATGGCATTACCGGGAATACATTGATCCAGATCAGATGAAAAATAATGCGGAACTTTCGGTGCTGTTTCCAGATCGGCAAACAGCCGGGTGATCTGGTTGTTTGCCCGGGGAGGTGCATATTTACCGCGATAAAATCCGGGAACTCGAATAATGGTAAGTCCCATGAGAAATAAGAGGGAGATCAGGAGGGTTTTTCGTGAATTCCAGGCGGTCATCACCCGAAAAAGATCGCCCCACCAAATGGCGGACAGTATCGTCAGCAAAACCACACCCGGAGTGAAGTAGACTCCCCGCCATGCACCGGGAGTAACGATGCAAAGCGGAGCAATACACATGATGATTCCAATTGTGAGCATATTCATATTTATGTTTCGACGGGTGCGCCAGAGCAAACATAATCCGCCAATCACGCCGGCTGCCGTAAAATACCTCAGTAGGGGTTTATCCGCCGGGAAGTGCGTTTGAAGTCGGGCCAGATAATTGAAGTTTGTCAATGTGATATACACATTCGCTTTCAATGCGTGCCATGAAAATGGGAAACTCTCATGAAACCCCAGAATTTGACGCTTTTTATAGTATAAATAGCCACCTGTGGTTTTAATATACACCGTCATGGGAGTACTGAGAAGCAGAACCAGTGCAACGGCCATGAAAACACCGGTGGCTGCCTTCCATCGAGATCCCCGGGGGAACCGGATTAGAATCAGAATCATGGAGAGAACCATCATGACGGGTACAAGCCGACCCATGCTGTGAAAATACCAGGCTATACCGGAAGCAAAACCCGCCGGTAATGCCCATCGCCATTTCCCGTGTGATTCATAAAACCGGATGAGAAAATACAGATTCGCCACGACCAGAAGTCCGATCAAATTGAACCTGAGCATACTGATCAGGGCATCACACCGCTGCATGTAGCCTGATAAGCAGAGCATGCCTGCCGCCAGCACCGCCGACGAACGACCGGCAATCCTGAATACCAGTAAATAGCTCATGGGTACAATCAGTGATCCCAGGCCTGCGGACACCATTTTGAAATCTGTCCAGGATCTGCCAAACCAGTGAATAAACGGCGCAATGATAAATGCAGTCAGATTTTCATCATATTCATATTTTTCCAAACAGGGAAAAATGTAATGGCCCTCCAAAATCTGGTTGACAGCATACCCAAAGCGAGCACTCAATTCCCCGATATTGTGAAAATCCTCAATCCGATACAAACGTATGCACAGAGTGGCAATAAACATGGTCAGGATCAAACTCCGATCCATCCTTCCCCATACGTCTGATTTTTCCAGAGAATACCTCTGCATGATTGCAACAGGAATCAGGATGATCAAAAGAAATACACCCTGTAAAGGATCTCCCAATAAGAAAGAAGCCTGAATGATCAAAATGCCGAATGCACTGATAACGGCCAGGACCCGCTGCCGTAGAGGAATCATCATTTTATTTCACCATTACCCATTTCATTTGTCAATTTGTAATTCCTGAATGAACTGGTTGAAACTCTTATGTCAAATTGCTAATATCGCCCACCCTGATGATCTCACCGATTCGAGATTGGAATAATTTGAAAGGAGAATAGAATGATCGATGTGCGTTACATGGACCGTATTCATTCGGATTACCGAAGAATTCTGGAGGAGGCGAATAATCCCAATGCCCGTGAACAGATGGATGAGTTGAATGATACTCTACTCAAAAATAAATTCACCATGTCGGGAAAACCGTTTCCAACATTGTTGAAACCGCTTTTCGTTGAAGATCGCGTTCGAAAATCGCTTGCAGAAATC
>SWBY01010102.1_pt1 | contig 21472 bp, 20 predicted proteins | sample 4693071 | NCBI WGS metagenome assembly SWBY01 (sample SAMN10267273, study PRJNA491770) | bioreactor metagenome | isolation source: DHS bioreactor inoculated with marine methane seep sediment | place: Japan: Omine Ridge, Nankai Trough | collected 2006-05-06 | reverse complement strand
CAGGATTGGTCTTATATTCTTCCAGCCATGCCTTAATCGGGTCTTTCACTACCTCCTTTTCACCTTCCGCTTCCAGCCATGCTTTAGCTACAAAACTTAAATGTGGAATACTTTTGAACTTAGTAGCCCATAGCTGAACTGATAAAGAAATGTCATCCAGCGGCAGATTGCATTCCATCCATGCGACCATGAGGTAATGAGTCTGAAATATGACCGGGCGCGAGCGAATCCATTCTAGTGCAGGCCTGCAAATAGCTTCAGTATTGAATCGGAGACCCCATGTAAGGATATAATTGCTCCGCGTAGTATAATGGATTGACTTTTCTAACCACGAGTTGAGTGTAGACCTATTTTCGGGGTCCAATTCGGATTCTTCTTGATTTATAGCCCATTTGATTAGCCAACCCAGAGTATTTTGAAAGTTAGTTTCTTTTTCTACGTCCATCCAAAATTCTTCGTGCTTACCTAATAGTGCGATTATTTCGAGTGGGGTCATTAGTGATGTGCGAGTCAGCATATCACGTACCTCACGCCATGCTGTCGTATCATCAGCAATCTTCCTATCCAAGATATTCGAAAAATTGAGAGAACAAAGTTCAGGCTGGTCGATGAGCCTTTGTAAAGTCAGAAGTGTGGAGCGCAGGCAATCCGTCTTACTTGCCTTGAATAGAAGTTCGTCAACAAATAGCTCGATGGTGTGAGGAATGCTTCTGAAGTAAGAAAGCAAAATCTGATCAGCAAGAATGTCATGACCTGTGACCCACATTTCAACTTCGTGCATCTCATCAGCTGGAAGTTTCTCAATCCAACCATCGGCTGCCAGTATATCAAAAAGAACTCCTTGATTTTCTTGATCTGGATGAAATATAATGTCAATCTGCATCGGAAATTGAGCAATAAGCAATGCTAAATCACGATGGATGATTTTTTCACCGAAACTGAGCTGAACACGTTTGGCAACCCAGGTGCCGAAATCCGACTCTTTAAGCAACTCGGATAGCTCGGTCTCTCGGCCTACACTGTGAAGGTAAGACATGAAAACAGCCAGTGTTGGTATATCATGGCATACAGCCATGTGGTCTTCAGTGACCTCCAACCCGCTGGACTCAAGTATATGGCGTACAATCTGCAGACGATATTCTTTAAACCAATTCAAATATGGTTCTTGCACAATTGGGGATAAATCAACTCGTCTATGTCGAGAAGTCGCTTCAACTGTCTGGTAAAAACTTGTCCGACAATTGGCTATATACCGGAGTTGAAGTGAGTATGTATCATTGAGATCATTCAGGCTTTCAACAAGTTCTGTGAAGTCTCTCTGGGTCTCAATATAGTCGACCAGAAGCAATACTGGAATCTCTGGTATTATTCTTTCAGCCAAGCTTTCAAGTGCATCTTCTCTTAATCGTGTCTGCACTCGCAGAACTGACCAACCTTTGTCCTCGGCTAAACGGCCAATCTCAAGTGTTAAACGGGACTTTCCGATACCGCCGCTACCGGTCACAACCAGACCAGTAATATCACCGCCTTCAAGCAGACTTAACAAGTTTTCTTCGTCTGGAATATCCATCCCCGGCGGAGATGGATTAAGTTTTAGATGCTGTCTGATGCTGTAATAAGCGAGCTTTTCACTTGACAGATAAGATCGAAAGGTCCCTCGATCAGGAACATCATGAAGTGGCACCAAGCCCTGAGGTCGTGTGAACGGGAACCAACGAAATATCAGGTGTGGTTTTTTTTTGAGCCGAGAACAACAATCGTTCCAGTCAAAAACCTCTACAGAAAGTCTGTTCAAGTGTTGAAGATGTTCATGTTTATTACTGAGTGTAGTAAAAAAGTCAGTAATCTCTTGTTTTAACTCGTCAGTTTGTTTTAGATTGGACAATATAGATGAACTGATGTAAAAAATATATTCACTTATAGGTTGATCGATACGATACCATGGTTTATATTGTGCTTGGCCTGATGTAGGCCCATCAGGCTCTGCCAGATGTTTCTCTAGCTTCTTCGCAACGTTTCGCCATGCAGTCTGGGCTTCTTTCAGATCCTCTTTGCCTATATATTTGCATTCGACAACAGTACGAGATGCCTCCAGCGTTTGGCAAAGATCAATAGCCCCGTCTTTTCCTTTACTGGGAAATAAGTGCAAATCGGGGTAATCGGATAAGAGAAGTTCATGAATAAATTTCTGAAAAGCATCACCAATGTCTTGATGCAATAGCTTTGGGTGGAGTTGTTCCTCAGAGAACCGCGGAATGTACATGGCAGTTTTTTGAACTTCTGACGGATTTACCAATTTACAACACCGCTTAAATAAATAAAGCAATATGTTTAAATTTGTTTCTATAAAATCCCCAGCGCCCCGTCTTTACCACTTCAGGGAGACTGCAATGACTTCCGGGTGGTCAGGTTTTGTGGTTGGATTGCACAAGTGCATGGACTTACAATAGCAGTTAAAATGCAAAATCAATAATCAGCTAACCCACTACTTCAATCCCCTTTAATGACACAAACCAATGCAGTCTTAATATCCCGCTTCTGCTCATTGAGCCTGCGCAGGAAATAACCCAGCCAGCCCTTGCCGTAGGGTATATAACCACAGACCTTATACCCCTCCCCAGCCAGTTCCACTTTTCGTTTGTCATGCGCACCCATCAGCATCTGGAACTCGAAATTCCGGGGGTGTTCCTTATTCAGTTGCATGGCCAGTTCGATAAGTTCATCATCGTGGGTTGCCACTGCAATAAGTTCAAGGCCCCCCTCCCTGAACAGCATCTCCAACAGGTCTGCATAGGTTTTTCTAATATCCTCATGCCTTTTAATGGCTATATCAGCCGGTTCGTTATATGCACCTTTACACAAACGTATCTTGGCGCCCATTGCCGAGAGTTCTTTCAGGTCTACCGGAGTCCTGAACAGGTATGTCTGGATGGCAATCCCCAGGTTCTTATTTTCCTTGTAAAGATGTTTGTGGATATCAATGATCTGCTGGGTATGGATACTCCCTTCCATATCCATCCATACAAAAATGCCGAGGTCTGCTGCCTTCTTTACCAGAGGCTCTATCGTCCTGGTGCATGTCTGCACATCTTTCATAAGCCCCAGCTGGGTCGGTTTGATAGATATGGCGCTGTCTATCTTTTCCTGTTTGATGCCGTCCAGCAGCCGGTTATATTCTTCTGCCGAAGCTTCTATCTTGGCGATATCCTCATTATGTTCTCCCACATGGTTGATGATACCGCTAATTCCCCGATCGTTTGCGGATTTTGCCCTCTCGACAGCATCTTCAAGGTATTCGCCGGCAACCCAGCGTTTTGCCAAGTGTATCAGGATTCCCATATTATCTCCCATACTAAAATAATTATCATTACTTGTTAAACTTTGTGGTTGTATTTACTCGAAAGTGTAATATCTAACTGCTTTGCGCCTGTCTTAAGGTATCTCGCTGTAGATTGGAGCAATGGCGGTAGCCTGAATAAGACCGTTAATGAGGTTAAAAAGCAGTTCCTGTAAAATGCCAGGTGGTATTCTCCAGATGAGCAGTTTAGAATAAGGTGTATATATGTCGGCCTGAATGGTTGAACAATTTCATCATCTTACAGGGACATCGTAAAGTACCCGAACCCGTTTTACAACCCAGTCAGTTCTTTAATCTTCTCAATAACCAGCAAGGCATCTTCACGCTTAACATCCACTTCGTTGTGGATCAGGTAATCAATGACACTATCCTGCTCATTTTCAGGAATAAGGCCCTGGCCCACACTATTCCTTACCATAGCCGCGAAGGTCCTGTCAGGATAATACATCGACCTGCCAGCCTCAAGCAGCATATCGCTCTGGTGCTTGTCGATAATTCCCTCTTCCACAGAATGCTCTAGGGTTGTCCTCATATTGACAAGCGGGACCGACAGCGGCTCAAGTGTCTCGGGATGGAACGTGACCGCTACCTCGTCATCTGATTCCACAACCCCGTCACGGTACCACTCATATATCCGACCCACCCCGATCATCCCATGGGTATCAAGTTCAGATGCCCTAAGTGCTCCCATACTGCAGCCACCGACCACGGTAACCCCTGCCTTTATTGCACGGATTATCTCCCTGTGGGCCACTGCAGCCCTGTCAAAAAATATGCCGTCAATGATGCCTATGATATCAGGACCTCCTTTATCCAGCAGGATATTGATATCATTCCTTTTTACAGGCGGCCGGTAGTCTGCATCAAGCAACGACCCTGCCTCCTCCCAGCTAAGGCTGGTGCCGGTAAAGACCACAATCTCTGTCATGTCACCGGCCGTGGTTTGAAGGTTCGTTTGGTCCTGGTCCTGGGTTTTCGTCCGATCTTCATGCGCTTACCCTTGCGCTCCCTGTCAAGCGTATACTGTTCAAAGGTTGGCAGGACTGCCCTTACCACTGGCAGGTTCAATGAAGTGCTGGAAATATCCACTATGACAGCATAAGGAATTATACCGCGCAGCATCTCCACAGTTGTCTGGATATCCTTAGCAGGGGTGTCGGCGGATTTATCTTCAAGGTCGGACAAGGTAACTTTCTCAGCAGAATCAATATACCAGTAGCGGTTCAACCGTTTCATGGCCTCGTACCCGAAGGTGCGGACCACAGATTCCCTGTCAGTATCCTCCCTGGCACCATGTATCTGCACTACCCTGCTCTGTGCAGCTTCGGTCAGGGCCCTCGACACCGCAATTTCAGGTATAAGGTGTGACCCCGCACCCATGACAAGCAGGGCAGGGTCTTTCAGGACCGGGTCATCCAGGGCGCAAACAACTGTGTACAGGCCGATATCGTGGGTCAGCAGCCATACTTTTGCTATGACACCTGCAGCTTCGAATTTTTTCAACAGGTCGTAGACGACACCATCATCCGGTGTAAGTATGATCTCACGGCCAGGGTTCTTATTGTACTCGGCAATGCTAAGCGCGTCCCGCTCGATCACCTCAAGCAGGCCGTGCAGTATGGTCTCTTCCATAGTATTCCCTGCTGCCAGGCCGTTGGTATTGCTGCGGAACAACTGGTGCCCCCCGTTTTTTGGGTTATAGGGATGATATACAGCATTAGACGGTACAAGGATGTTCTCCTCTGTCAGCAGGTCATAGCCCACCATCCATTCCAGCCTGGTGTTCTTAATGACAGGCTCGGCTGTCAGCAGGTCAAGGGGATTGATGGTGTTAACCTTTTGTGAGAGATTTTCAAAAGAATCGGCAATTGTGGGCTTGATATCTTCGTCATCCAGGTCTTTGCCCAGGTCTTTACTTATACCTGGCTGTTCTGCACAGCAGCGCTCCACACTTTCCATGATGGCAGATATCCTGGCCTGGGTATCATCGGCACCTTTGCCGCTGTAAATGGAAACGGCACCCTCGGCCGCACTGGGCCGGATGGCAGAAAATACTGGAATTCCTATTCGGTCAAGGTCAGTGATATCAGCGATCCTGGTAACTCCCACCTTATCCAGTATGCCTGTGATATTTTCCAGGGTTTCTTTAGGACCGCATACTCTCTTGGTCCCCTCTTTATACTTTACAGCCGGGTCGATCTCAATGTTCATATGTAATCCAGCGTTTTCGTTTGTAATGGTTATATATCTTGTGATGAGTATACCAGTTAGCCAATGCAACAGACATTTAATTTCGGACATTTTATCCCGATCTCTACTGTGGACTGGCATGGCCGTTCAGTCTCGGTAATATTTTTCAGGGGCTGCCAGTTACGGTGTCCCTATTGCCAGAACCACGCCTATATCACAGGAAACAGTGAGATGGATATTGAAGACATGAAGTCACAGATATCCAAAACAAAACCGTTCATCAGTGCGGTAGTGTTCAGCGGAGGTGAGCCGACCCTTCAAAGGGATGCGCTGATAGAGCTTGCCGGATTTGCCAGGTCCGGCTCACTGGCTGTGGGACTTGAGACCAATGGGTTTGGTGCGGATGTGGTAATGGAAATGCTTGATAAAGGTCTGCTTGATAAGGTGTTCCTTGATGTAAAAGCACCACTTGACGACCCTAAGCAATACGCTATAGTTACCGGGTTAAATGTGGATGCGGGTTCAAAAGCGGCAGAAAACACTGCCAGGACACTGGACAAATGCATCAGGGCAGGCATTGAACTGGAGGTCAGGACCACAGTATTCAGGGGGCTTGTTGGTGCAGAAGAAGTCAGGAAGATAAGCCAGTACCTGGATGAATGTGACTGCGGGAACCTTACCTATGCAGTCCAGCAGGGTTTATCTGACAATACCCTGGATATGAAAGATACAGAGAAATTCAGCAGGCAGGAAGTGCTGGATATGGCAACAGCTATCAAAGCTGCCAATCTCAAAGACATACGGATACGGACTATAGAGAATGGAGAAGAAAGGATAGTATGAGGATAATTGCTTTTGTGGGTATGCCGGCATCGGGCAAGGGTGAAGTGGCTGCTGTTGCAAAGGAATTGGGTTATCCGGTCGTGAACATGGGCGATGTGATACGTGAAGAGGTCCAGAGGCTTGGTCTTGAACCAACAGACGAGAACCTGGGCGGCACCGGTACCAGGCTAAGAAAGGAGGAAGGACTATCAGCCATTGCAAGGCGGTGTGTTACGAAATTGCGTGCCTCAGAGGGTGGTGTTGCTGTGGTGGACGGGGTAAGGAACATCGAGGAGGTACACCTCTTTAAGGAGGAGTTCGGGAGCGATTTCCTGCTAATAAATGTCGAATCGTCCACAGAGGACAGGCTTGCCAGGATTAGAAAACGGGGCAGGGCTGATGACAGGTTAATGGATGAAAAAAGGCTGCGCATCCGTGATGAAAGAGAACTGGGGTGGGGCATGGGAGAGTCTATCAAAAATGCTGACCTGACCATTGTTAATGATGGCACGCTATACCAGTTAAGGAAAAAGGTCCAGAAGATCATTGAGGAACAACGATGATAGCAGTGGAAGTTTCTGCTCACGTCAACCCCACAGAGGACAGGGACAGGGTACAGTCTGCTATAGAGGGAATATTCCCTGTCCTGGAGTATGAATTTAAGGAGAAGGAAGGTTTTACTTCCAGATTGGTTGGTACGGGCGGCAGGGATTCGCTGGAACTGCTCCATGAACTGGTCAGGAGTCGTAAGATACTGGATACGGGGCGCAGGAATATGCATATTGAGGGGGGTACTGTGACATTTATCCTGAACAAACAGGCGGCTACCGTGGGCAAGGTCAGTTTCCCGCCAGGTGATGAGCTGCTGGGAAGTATATGGGTGGAGATTGTTGCGCAGGATGCCGATGAGGCCGGGAGGGTGGTGGACTGGCTTGCACCGCCAACTGAGAAGGGGCATCCCCAATTCGAGATAGAATTGTGAGACTTTTTATTATTTTCTGGTTACACTCATTAATCAGTTCTATTAACCGCGGATGAACGCAGATAAACGCGGATACTGCATGCGAAATCTGCGTTCATCTGCGTGTATCTGCGGTTCTTTATTGTTCAAATGATCAGAAGAAATTAAAAAATCTCAGAATTGTAGGCAACATTTTTATGTGCCGGTTTACCTGATAACACCCTGGATGAAGGATACTGATATAAAGAAGAGCATCAAATACCGCAGCAAAATCCAGCGTCTGACCCGGTTGTTCAACAGCAAGAAAACCGAGCTGGCTGCCGGATACCAGGGTTACCATGAACTGTCAGGGTTTATTGACCAGTGCCAGCGCTGGGGCATCACGGACCGGGGGCAGGAGAAGGCTCTGGACGACTGGATCGACCTGCTTGAGCGCTGGCCTTTTGTGGGAGGTGCCCCTGCCGGAACGCTGTCCCATCACCAGAGGCAGAAGACCATGGTAAGGGAACATTACAAATGTACCATGTGCGGCCGCCCGGCAGAGGAGGTACACCATAAGGTTCCAAGGTTAAAAGGTGGTAAGAACGAACCAGGTAATCTCGTTGTACTGTGCAGGGAGTGCCATGAAATGATGCATAGGAAAAGGTAAGCCATAAAGACGTTTTTGTAGTATCATTTTGCCTCACCAAGAGCAGAATTAATGCAAAGCTTGGTCAAAATCTTTCAATGTTACAATCCCATTTTTCACAATTTGCCTAATTGGAAATGTATCTGTGGGAAAATTAGTCTCCCATTTATTTGCAAATGCCGCCAAATCTTTTGCTTCGATAACGCAGATAGGAGCATCTAGTGGAGAATTTATTGCTTCAATTTTATTCATGATATTATCTGAAAAACTATGAGAGATTATAATATACCCCTTAAAGTTCTCTTTATCTTTTGTTTTTGAAATCTCTTCAATATAATTTCTAATTTGCAATCGATGGGCGATTGGCATTTTATATGGAGGATTCAACACCGTTTTGCATTCATATAAGAAAATATTTCCTTCATCGTCTTTGATTATACCGTCTGGGTCTTCTTTTCCAAATCTCTGAGTTTTTATTTCTAAGTTAAAAACATTCTTGAAGAGATACTTTGTCACTCTTTCAAAGTCAAGGGCAATTGATGCTGTACTTATTACTTCTGAATTCTCAGCTTGTGGATAAATTCTAACATCTTGACAACTCAGTTCAATGTAATGATTGAATAATTCTTTTGTAGGCAATTTACTTTCTTTGATTATTAGGTCTGAATAATAACTAATTAGATCATCAATTAGATTGGCTTTTGTACCATTTACTTTCACTCCCAATTTTCTTGATGTGGATTTGATGTCATCCAATTTGATGACATTTAGAATATTTATTTCATTATATTGACAGTTCGCCAAACGATAAATTAAAATATTTTTTTGCCCCGATTTTAATAGATTTAATTTTCCAAGTACATTACTTAACTGTTGGGTTGTCAAGTTAGAAAATAAATCAATTCTCTTTTCTTCAGATAATATTTTATCTTCAATGTTTGGTTCAATCATTTTTGGAGGTGGGATTATTGCAATATCTCTATTATTTTTGAAATGATCTATAATTTTTAAAATTTTTTCTTCTTTTCGTCCCGATTGTGATATGTCGATTCTTTTCAAATAGGAAGATAATTGAGACAGAGGAAGAGAATATAATATTTCACTTGGTTTTATTTCTTCCAAAATAATTCGATTTACTTTATTTTCGTGATTTCCTGAAATGGGTAGATTGAAATTCTTTAATATTTCTGAAAGTTCAGAGTTATTAAATTTGTCCACTAATCTTATGAATTGATTATTTTCAAGTTCGATTCCCCATAGCTCTTTTAAACTATCCACAGTCTCATCTGATAAAATAAAATAATCATCATTGTCCAGTTTATATACCAAAATTATGCCTTCTCTTGAGAGATATTCTAATTCATATCTATACATTTCTTCATCAAAAAATAATCTTTTAATTTGTGGATGTGCCATCATATACTGGTGTTCTTTCTTTGAAATACTCAATTCATTTCTAAGTACTCTCAATATGTTTGCCTCAGCAGGCAATAAATCTCCTTCATAATCCCAAGCTGCATTTAATACAGCTGTGTATAAACTGTATTTTTTATTTGGATCCTCAAGGTTAATCTCGTTAGAATTTTTCTGATATTCAGCAATTTTTTTGGTAACCGATTGTTTCAAATCTTCAATTTTTACGCAATGATCCGGTGCATCAAATAATACTTCAAGAATGGTATGAGTAGGAGGTTTTCTAAATTCAACATTATTTTTTATGCTTTCATAATTTCCCAGGACTTTGCTGAGATCTATCAATATCTTTTCAGAATCTATGCCAACTATTTCCGATGTTTTCCCTTTGGCTAATCTTCTTAAATCACTTTTTTTATAATGTTTTAGTATTTCATAATTTTTCATTAAATGCCCTTCCTTCATTTTAGTAGAAAAAGATTCAAATATCTCCCATAATCAAACAATCATTTTCACAATGATTATATAAACTAATCTATTTTAATTTATCCCAAGTGTAACACATTTCACTTTTTTCTTTTCGAGAATGTCTTCTAATTTGTCAGGAAAAAGCATGAAACAAAGAATTATGGACCTAAAAAATGAAGATTACAAATCAGCAATAAATCAAAGTGTCAAACTTGAGTTGAAATAAAAATGCACTCGTTATTCATATTCATTCCCATCCCCATTTCTCTTCTCAGTTTTCCTTATCCCCTCTTTAACACATCTGACAACAGTTCCTGTGATCTTCTCACCAAACTCCGTATACGATCCGGCATATTCTATGTACGCTGAGGAATGTTTCTGGTATGCAATTATCACCGCATCAGTGGTCGTACCTAAAAAATCGTATCCCATTTCCATCAGCGCAAGTCCTTTAGCCTCAGTGGCTGTGATGATCGCCCCTGCCATTGCACCTTCGGACAGGATCCCGTTAACAACAAGAATAATATTGATAGTCCCTGCCTCACTATCCTTAACCCTGAAGCCTGAAGGATGAGTGATACCAGCAGTGACAAAAGTTGTCAGGTAGTCATCTGTCCTTACACACAGATCATCCATGTTCACTGCTGTCAAAAGTCCGAAATACGGTATTTGCAACTGAAGAGAATTAGCCAGTCGGTCCATATATTGTGCAGGTTCGAAGTGGTTAAAGCCCGGCTGCACCTGATGGTTGAACAGACAATCCACATGCCCGCGACCGCCGTTAATGCCTGAACTTATGGCTTCGAACCCGCCATCGATGATAAGTGTAGAATCTTTAATGTAATGTCTCATGCAGTGGCTCCAGTACAGGTATTACATAAAGCGAGTTTGTAATATCATTTGGAATTACTTCTACAGCAATATTAAATGCTCGTTCAATATTAGACGGGGTCAGCACCTGGTCCGGGGTGCCAACTGATATCAGTTTCCCGTCCCGGAGAAGACATATCTTATCACAATAATAGGCAGCAAGGTTCAGGTCGTGCATAACTGCTACCACAACCATACCCTTTCGAGAGGCATGCTTTACAAGATTTAAAATATCTATCTGGTTCGTTATATCAAGGTGTGAAGTTGGCTCATCCAGAAGCAGGATCTTCGGGTTCTGTGCAAACGCCCTTGCAATGATCACCCTCTGCAGTTCCCCGCCGCTTAATTGCGTGATCAATCTGTCTTTCAAAAAAAGGGTATTCGTTTTTTCCATTGCATCCCTCACTATATTGATATCCTCAACAGTTTCAGATCCTTTAATATAAGGAGTCCGCCCCATTAACACAATATCTTCCACAGTGAACTCGAAATTTATTGAGATCACCTGTGAGACAACAGCCACCTTTTTCGCGATTTGCGTGCTTTGCATCTTATCAATATTCGTCCCATCGATAAGAACTGTCCCTGAGATGGGTTCTAAAACCTTTGTTATGGTCTTTAACAGCGTTGTTTTTCCAGAACCGTTGGGTCCTATGACCCCGACAACCTCACCTTCACTGGCTTTGAGTGATATCTGCTCCAGGACATGCCTGTGTCCATAACCGGCGCTCAGGTCTCGAATCTCAAGCATACAGGCTTTGCCTCCTCTTTCGTAACAAATATATGAAAAACGGTGCACCGAACATGGCGGTCACGATACCTACAGGCAGTTCGACAGAATCTATGATGGTCCTGGAAAAAGTATCGCAGAGTACCAAAAAGACCGCACCCATCAGGGTTGAAGCCGGAAAAAGTATCCTGTGGTCGGGACCGACAATAATGCGCATGATATGGGGAATGATAAGGCCCACAAAACCGATGATACCGCTAACAGATACAGCAGCAGCCGTGACCAGTGCGGATAATACCAGCACGTAGCGTTTGACCTGTTCAATGTTTATACCCAGGTACTGCGCCTGCTCTTCCCCCAGCAGCATTACATTCAGGCTCCAGGCAAAACGATACAGCACAAGGATACCAAAAATTATCATGACAGATGTGATCTTTACCTTATCCCAGCTTGCTGTCCAGAGTCCACCCATCAGCCAGAAGATTATCTGGTGGGGTGAATGGGAAATGAATATGATCAGGGAAGTGAATGCAGCGAGCAGCGAACCAACTGCTATGCCGGACAGTAAGAGTGTATCGACCGGCACTTTGCCCCCGATCTTTGATATGTTGTATACTACAAATATTGTGATAACAGCCCCAATAAATGAGAGGAACTGGACCGGCAGCAGCATCACAAAAGCAAGTGATGCTCCCAGTGCCGCACCTGACGACATCCCGATAATATATGGGTCTGCCATCGGGTTTTTTAACAATCCCTGCATTGCACAGCCGGCTGTGCTTAAGGCTGCACCCACCAGGGCTGCGAGGAGTACCCTGGGAAGGCGGATATCGCTGATAATGACCTCCTGGCTGTCAGTCCAGGTCTTATCAACTGGATAATACCCGTTCGCCTGCATATTTGCGGTGACAGACGGGAATATCTTTCCGGTCATTTCTAATATATTCTCAAATATTTCAGCTACCAGGATCTTTGCGGTGACATCCGGAGAAATACTGGTAGAGCCTATAGCTGTATTGCTGATTATTGCTGCAATCAGGAGTAATGCCAGTATAAGTATAACCGACTTGCCGGGTTTAGCCATGGTAGTTATCTCTTATCTCTCCCGTTTTGAATAAACCATCAATATCATGCCAAGTGCAAGTATCATACTAAAGCCGGGCGTCGAAGATGTATCGGATGTGTCATTCGAATTATCAGCAGATACTCCAGATGGGGTTTCAATAACTTGTGTGGGTGATTCGATCTCCCCGGACTGGATATCAGGTGCGATAAGACCATGCAGTTCAGCTAATCCCTGGACGATCCTCGGACCTGCCAGTTCGATCGTGTTCGGATCGTCTACTGGATAGACTTTATTATTTTTCACTGCATCCGTTTGCGCCAGTACCTGGTTACCTGTTATGGCTTCCATTATGGTATATGACCCTCCTCCCATACCTGAACAGATTATGATCTGCGGATTTTTGTCAACAACATCTTCAATACTTATGACCGGCCAGCCTTGTGCATCAATGATATTATTTCCGCCAGCCATTTGTATCAGGTCATCGGGATAGGAACCTGCACCTGCTGCATACATGGGCTCATGCCAGACGATATAAAGCACGCGGGGCTTTCTGCTGTTTGGGATATCTTCGGTCATGTCTGCTATATCCCTGATCTGCTGCGTCATATCCGCAGTGAGCGATTCAGCAGCAGCATCGTTTCCTGTGATGTTCCCAACAAGCCGGATGTTCTCAAGAATGTCATCCATTGTTTTTGGGTTTAATGAGACCACTTTGAGGTCCAGGTTTTTCAATGCATTGATCGTTTCCTCGCCGTTGCCGTGTTCGGCAAGGACAAGATCAGGAGACATGTTCACCACTGCTTCGATATTTACGCTCGAGAATCCCCCGATCTTTGAAAGATTGACAGCTTCAGGAGGATATGTATCATACGTGGTGCCTGCGACCACTCTGTCGCCGGCACCAACCGCAAATAATATCTCTGTGTTGCACGGGGACAGGGATACGATGCGCATTGGTGTTTTTTCGATCGTCACTGTGCATCCGAAATTGTCGGTAATATTGATGGGATACGCCAGTGTGTTCGGGATCAACAATACGGTTACGGTTAGAATAAATAGAACGATATGGGATGTTTTTAGCATTAGCAATTCCTCTGACATCATCTGGAGATTTCATATATAGTACTGGTGTTCCGGGTTACAGGTGTTAGCCAAAAAGGGGTCAATACAATGTGGGCGCAGTCAAATGAAAATGTGATTTAATGTATCTCAAGTTAATCACCACTATTGGATCCATCAGTTCTTGATATTTACAGATATCCTCTTCTTGGTCACAGGCACCAGTCTCTTCCATTCAACTGTGACATCTTTGTCCAATAAATATTCATCAACTGTTTTATTTGAGAGTTTTCCATCAATCTCATACAGGAATAATCCTTCTTCACCATCTGTGGATATTACATATTCCCGATTGCCCACTCTCTTAACTTCTACAGCCGACACGCTTTTCAGTGCATCTAACAAGCTGCTTCCTTTTGGCAGTTCGATGTTGTCGACTTTAGCAAATTTATCGAGAATATTATATATATTTTTTGATTTGACATTGAGTACATGGGTTTTGCCGAATTCTTTTCTTTCAATAAGGTCGGCATCTTCCAATATCCTGACGTGCTTTGCGGCAACAGGGACTGAGATGTTCAATTCCTTTGCCAGTCCTGAAATATGCATCTCAGTATCAGTCAGTACCTCCAGCATATTCATGCGGGTGGAGCTTCCCATTGCTTTGAAGACCTTATTATCTATCTGGGTCATAACTGTTATCTTAAATCGAGGTGTTATTTAAGTTCTTCTTTTTATAACTGGCACTGATGTCTTTTTCCATACAAATTTCTTCATTTTTGAGGAATGAAAAACCCATCATTGCAGTTGCCATTATACCACGCACAAAGTACCGGGCCTGTATATAGCGTTATCAAGAGTATTTACACCAAATACCCAACCCGAATAATTTCTCTCACCCCTCAACCTCGGGTAAGCATTATGCACCACAATGGTCCCCTGTGTCTGACTGGCTTCCACAATTATTACTAACTTTCCGACTGCTCAGGTGGTTCTTCCCTGCCCCCGAATATGAGTGCAACAAGTGCACCGCCGATGAACCAGATTGCAAGCATGATGATGACACCTATTGTTGCCGAGTAAAGGTCGGTCATTGCCCCGATGAGCATTACAATTAGTCCGATGGCGAATATTAAACCGCCTAAGGCTTTTCTCCTACTTTTGTCCATATTTTTGCCTCCCCTGGCTTTTCCTGGTTTTACAGGTATGGTTAATTCATTGGGGGCAGGGGGTACTTATTATTTACTGTGGGGGGCGGAGTATTGTGGATTTGAGGACAATTTTTTTGGATTATTCGTTCGTTAACGACCCAGTTTTGAGAAAAACTGGGTATCAGAGAGGATGCTCATTTTAAGAATTGCTCTCATCTTGCCAATCATCTACAGTCCAATTCAAGCGCAGGATTTAAGGAAAGCAATGAAATTGTTGTGATTGTGCTAGTGAACAAATTTGGATAAAAAATTATAATAATAACTTCTAATTACATTATTTCGAAATAGGGTTACCAAAAAAACCAGACTCTTGGTTTTTCTTCCAATGGTCTAATGAATTCGGTTGACAATAAGAATTATTTCTTGCTAAATCGATTATTTTTTCCAATACAGAAATGATTGGTTTTTCTTTCTGCTCTTCATATTCAGCACCAGAATTAATAATAGTGTCAAAGAGTTTTCCTAAAATATCTATCTTTGAAATTTCATAATTCAATTTTTCTTTCGACAAAGACTTCAAAGGATCGCCTTTTTTTCCAAATGATTTCTTACATTCTTCAATTTCTTCTGAACTAAATATGTACTTCCCTTCTGCCAAATCTGTCATTGATTGAGCTATTTCTTCAAATGTAAAATTATCGAATTCAATATTTGTGTTCCAAAGATGGATGTATTCATCTTTAGTAATTGTTCTACTTGGATAATAGCGTGAAGATTTAGAAACTAATTTCTCTTTTATTTTAAGAACACGTCCTTCATTGTCCAAAATCAAAAAAACAAATGTCTGTCTATTATGATAATCATCAATTAATTTCTCTAAAGCCCCATATTTATCATCCCTTTTCTTGCCTTCAAAATTACCAACACCCTGTAAATTCATTATATTAATTCCCATTGTTGAAAAATTAATACCAAAAAATTCACTTGCTAACCGAGGAATTTGCTTTTCTTCACCATCCCCTTCGACTATTAATATTAAGTTTGGTTTAGGATTTATATGATAGATATTAGAAATAAATTCAAGATATTGTAGCTTATTTTCCACAACACCTTTTCCATAAAATCCTTCTTTCCATTTTCCATAAGTTTCATCAGGAGAAGGTAAATCCTCACCGGTAATATCTTGATAGAAAAACCTTACCATCTTTTCTGTTGAATAAATAGTCTGTGCAAGCAATGCATTGTCTTTCAATCTTTCTTTTTTTTCAATGGAAATGAAATCTACTAATTCATACCATTTTTCAATTGGGTCAATAAAAAATGCTTGATGTAAAAGTTGGCTTTGCAAATCTTTTATATATTCGGAATTCATTTCTAAATCAGATAATATCTTTTCAGGTTCCCATTTTTTACAATATTCAAACCAATCCCATTCATCTGAACGAAAACCATGTAATGTTACCTTTATTCTTCTCCCATCTGTTTGTGTTAATGGAAAATATCTATTCGACAAGACTTGGCAAATTAAAGGTATAATTTTATTTCTGGAAACTTGTTCTTTTTGTTTAGAAATGATATTACTAGAATGTGATGTGATTGTTTTTATTATTTTATCAATTTCTATATCATCATAAGAAATCCAATCCATACAATTTAAGCTCATCTTTGTCTGTTGTTCCAAAATTAAAAGGTTATAGCATTGAAAGATTGAATAATAACTTTCTATTTTTGTATATCCATTTTCATCGACAAAGTTATCCCATTTTTCAAAATCTCTTGAAGTTGGCTCCCAAAGTAAATCTTCTTTAAACCAATCCTTTGCATCATCTACGAAAGAAAACATTGAATATTCTTCTTCTATGTCTCCACTCCATTCCTCACCTTCTCGTAATATACCCAATTCAAGATACTCTTTACCATTCTCTGAATATTCTACTTTAATTATAATTTTGGGATATTCAACTCTTGCCAAAGGATAAAAAATACCTAATTCTTCATATTTTTCTAGTTTTTCTTTAGAAATTTTTATACTTCTTTTTTTGCAGTAGGATATAAAATCATTTGCTGAAACTAAAGGAACTGTTTTGTAAAATTCGTTCTCTATAATGTATTGTAAATTTATTTTTCCAATTTCATTCATTGAATTGCATCTGTATGAAAACTATATAACTTTATTTACTTGAACAAAATGCTGATTTTAATCATGCAGTAACACTTTATAATTTGGCCTTTTTAAGATTGTAAAATTGTTTTACTAAAATAGTTATCCATTTACGGAGCATGAATCTCCCCATTCCACAGTCACTGCTCTACCCCGCACAATATACCAGGCTTATATATAGCGTTATCAAAACATGCATCACAAAATTAAAGAAGCAAGCCACGCCCTCACCCATCTTCTCTTCACGCATTGATTCCACAACATCAGAAAGGCCGGGAAAACTTTCAGTACACTCCCTGATACCATCTATACTCGCAATAATTTGGGACCAGTTTTTACTCGGGCACAGTATTAATTTCAAATCGCTTCATAACCCCATTCCCCATAAATCCCCTCACCCACCCCTCAACCGCCTATAAGCATCATGCGCCACAATCGTCCCCTGTGCCTCTGCCACCACCAGCAGATCGATCTCTGACGCCACATTCCCAATAGCATACACCCCGTCCAGGCTCGTCCGCTGGTACTTATCAGTCTTAACGAACCCCGACTCATCCACCTCCACACCAAGCTTCTCCATAAGCCCGACATTCGGCACCATCCCAGTGGCCAGCACCACAGCATCCACTATAATCTCCACCCTCTCCCCTTCAGTCTGGTCCTCCAGCACCGCCTTCTCCACCTTTGCAGCGCCCTGTATCTCCAACAGGGTTGTCGAATTCAGTATCTTGAGCCCCTCGATGCACTTCACCCTGTCCATCTCCCGCTCAGGCACCATGAACGACGCCTCATCCGTCACCACCGTGATACTCCCGGCAATACCTCCCAAACAGCCGGCAGCGGAGACTGCATTATAACCGTGTCCGTACACCAGCACACGCTTGCCTGTCAGCCTGGACGGGTCTGCTGTCAGGTAAAATATGCCGCCGTCATCCACTGCAAACTTCTCCTCGCCAAGGATGCCGGATTTGGCAGGCGAACTTCCAGACGCCAGCACAAGCATCCTGGTCTTATAGGTCCTGGAATCCGTGGTCAGGGTCTTGAACTCGCCGTCAATTTCAATATCATTCACATACTCATTGACTAGCTTCGCTTCCTGCTCCCTGGCATCATCCAGCAGCGACCGGGTCAGTTCCCTTGTGGTCATCTTGTCGGTCAGGCCCGGATAATTCTCTATCAACTTATCAGGACAGAACTTGTTCAGCAGACCGCCCCACTGCCCGCCGTCAAATATCACGGTCTTAAGTCCCACATAGGATGATATAGTAGCAGCAGCCAGCCCGGCAGCTCCACCGCCTATCACCGCCACCTCATACTCGTCTTCACCCGGCGGGGTGATACCCTTCTCCTGCTTCTCCATGTAATCATTTATAGCAGCATGCAGTGCATCGGCAGCCAGGTTGGAGCAGTGCATCTTTATGGGTGGGAGGCCTTCCAGTTCATCTGCCACATCCTGCCTGGTAATCTCCAGTGCCTCTTCCAGGGTCTTACCCTTTGCTAACTCGGTAACCATGCTGCTGGTGGCAATAGCAGAAGCGCACCCGAAGGTCTTGAACTTGATATCCTTGATGATATTATCCTCCACCTTGATCTGTATCTCCATCATATCACCGCAAACCGGATTTCCCACCCGTCCGGTGGCATCCGCATCCTTAATGGTTCCCACATTCCTGGGATTCCTGAAATGATCCTTTACCTTTTCCGAATATTCAAAACTCATACGATCAATCCTCCTGGTACAGTGGCGACAATGCCCTCAACCGCTCCACCACAGGCGGCAGGCTCTCAAGCACATGGTCAACCTCTGCCTGTGTATTCCATTTGTTAAGAGACAGCAGCAGCGACCCGTGGGCTTCCTCATGACGCAGCCCGATGGCTATAAGTACATGGGACGGCTCCAGGGTCTTTGCAGAACATGCCGAACCCGTGGACGCCTCCACTCCCAGGTCGCTGAGGCTCAAAATAATGCTCTCGCCCTCGATAAAACTGAACCTGAAACTGGCAATGTTCGGCAGTCGCTTTGTCCTGTAACCTGTTAGATAAGAATGTTTCATATTGCCAAGTACTCCGTCAATCAACTTCTCCCTGAGCGCCTCCATTTGCCTGGCATCCTTTTCCATCTCATCCTTTGCCAGTTCACATGCCTGTCCCATACCCACAATGCCGGAAATATTCTCAGAACCCGAGCGCAGCCCCCGCTCCTGGCCCCCGCCTGTCATCACGGGACGAAGCGCCACGCCCGATTTTATATATAGTGCACCAACTCCTTTCGGACCGTACAGGTCATTGGAAGAAAGGGACAGCAGGTCGATATTGTCCTGCACTACATTGATCGGTATCTTACCGGCAGCAGCCACGGCGTCCACATGGAAGAGAATATCCTTCTCCCTGGTCATGGCACCGATATCCCTAACAGGCTGGATAGTGCCGATCTCACTATTAGCATACATGCATGATACCAGGATGGTCTGGTCAGTGACCTCGTTTGCTAAGCGTTCGGGGTCAACCAGTCCGTCCCTGTCCACGGGCACAGTAGTCACCTCAAACCCTTCACGCTGCAGGTCCTTGCAGGTATTGACCACAGACATGTGCTCAACAGCAGAGATTATTATGTGGTTCCCTTTTTTCTTCTTACGCTGGACTGCGCCGCGTATGGCGATATTGTTGGACTCGGTTGCCCCGGATGTAAAGATAATTTCCTTATCATCTGCCCCTATAAGTGCAGACACCGACTCCCGTGCCGTACCCAGTGCTTTACGGGCCTCAACACCTGATTCATGGAGCGATGCCGGATTGCCCACCCTGGGATCAAAGTACGGGAGCATGGCCTCAACCACACGTTTATCAACAGGTGCCCCCGAGGCATTGTCCATATAAACGGTCTTCAAACCATTCACCCTGGTCAGAACCACATCGTGCCGTCAGCTTCCAGCACCAGGTCGTTGAGGGTTGCCGCCCCTACGATCTCAGCCTCAGGGATGAATTCACCGCTGTCCAGCCCTATCAACTGGGTACTGGCCTCACAGACATACAGTTTTACGCCTGCTGCTGCAGTCTGGTCCAGTATATCCTTAAGTGATGGGAAACTCCCGACCTGCACTTTTTCAGCCTCCCCCTTCTTGACCACAGTGATCCCCATCCCAAGAAAATACACTGTTGCATCAAGGCCCATAGCCTTGGCGGTCTGGGCAAGCACCAGCGGGGAATACAACCTCTCGGGAGTGTTCACACCACTGGTCTGGACATATAATATCTTTTCATCACTCATCTTTCATATCTCCTTGTTTATTTCGTTCTTTCTATAAGGAACCGGAAATTGTCACCCTGGTCCTCGAATTTCAGCAGTTTGTGGCCCGTTCGCTTGGCCCATCTCGGAATATCCTGGGTTGAGGCAGGGTCGTCGGTCAGCACTTCCAGCACCTCACCTATATTGATAGTGTTTATAGCCTCAGTAGTGTTGAAGACTGGTATCGGGCAAAACAGCCCGATACAGTCCAGTGTCTCATCAGGTTTAACTTCAGTCTCCCCATTCATTTTTTGTTTCCTCTCATGCTGAATAGTAGTAACAATAGCCCGAGCATCACAGGGAACGTTATCCGGAATCCAAGTATGCTTTTATCTTCATCTCCAATGGTCTTAGAATCCTGTGTCATATAGACAACAGGCACCTCAAACTCCTCACCCAGCAAATGGTCAATTAATTCCTGGGGAGCAGAGCGATATTTCAGTACTGCAGTAATAGAAATTGGCAGGCTGGCATCTTCGGGTATTATAAAGCCATGTGATTCGGTATCTTCACCTTTTGGTGGTATCCTGTGGTCTGACAGTATGCTCTCAGCTTCCCATACTTTTTCTGTTGGGTTGCCCTCGTCATCAGCAAGTACAGTATGGTACACTACTGTCCCAGGGTCGATGTTGCCATGTTCATCCAGGGCACCTGAGCGGTAAATTTCAATCCCTTCCCCGTCTGTCACAGTTATATCCAGCCACATCTGCCTTGACTCGGTCAGGCCCGTTGGCAGGTAATGCCCGGCTCCGATGTTCTTTATGGTAACCTTGAACTCATAAGACTTGCCAGGAGCCACTAAGCCACCAGATACTACCTCAACTTGTGCCGCTCTTTGCAATCTGTCATGTGCCATAACTACATGAGTCTTGGAGCCAAAGTATTCGGTCATAAATGCATTTCCACCCACACCGAAATGTGTCCAGATATGCTCCCGGTTCCCACCTATCCCTGACGCCTTACCCGGATTTGCCTGGTATCCTGTAATTCCCGGTGTCATGTGACAGTCCTGGCACTGGATACCCTGGGCTGCGTATGGGCCGTTCTTCCATTCGGTATAGGTGGCTTCAAGGGGCAGTCCATTTGTTGGATGGTTGACATCATGGCACATACCGCAAAACTCGGCTTTTGTGTGTAGTTCGGAATACTCGGTATTATGTGCCGGTGATCTTGAATCAGCAAACGGTCCCTGCTTCGTACCGTCGGGTGTTAAGGTAAATTTTGCATTTGCTGTGCCGTCGCTCTCAGTTACTGTGTGACAGAAATCACACTGAACACCCTTTTTAGCTATTTCACTGAGATTTGA
>SWBY01006886.1_pt2 | contig 21498 bp, 9 predicted proteins | sample 4693071 | NCBI WGS metagenome assembly SWBY01 (sample SAMN10267273, study PRJNA491770) | bioreactor metagenome | isolation source: DHS bioreactor inoculated with marine methane seep sediment | place: Japan: Omine Ridge, Nankai Trough | collected 2006-05-06 | reverse complement strand
ATCCCACTTCGGAGCCATACGAAATCCGCGGATGTGCCATCGGAGCTGCCGGCCAAATGAAGATCAGAAGCATTCTGGCCGCTAGCGGAGAGATCGTAAGGGGAGGACCAGGTATCACCGCCATCTGTGCTGGTTGAGGACTGGATGATATCGTTGATGCTGTCGTATCGTGGCCACCCGGCTGTAAGGATTGCTCCGTTGGATGAGATGACAATGTGGGGCTCGATAGCATCCTGACCACCGGAGGAAAGATTATCCGGTGGGGACCAGGTAGCGCCCGATGTGTTACTGCCTGAGAACTGAATGCGTGTATTCGATCCATCGCTCCGTTGCCATATCGCCGCAATTGTGCCGCCTTCCGAAGCGATTGCTACCCTGGGATTGCTTGCGCTTTGTCCGCTGGCAGACAGATCAATGGGCGGGGACCATGTGGTGCCGAAGTCACTGCTCGTTGAGGATTGAATAATCAGATCGGTTCCGTTTGAGCGTTCCCATACCACAGAGATGACAGTACCGTCGGAGGAACAGGCTACCTGTGGATTTCCGGCATTTTGTCCCATGGCGGACAGATCGGTGACAGGAGACCATATCGATCCGGAATCAGTGCTCGTTCTGGTTTGAATGATGTTATTACTGCCGTTAGACCGTCTCCAAAGAACGGTGCGGTCTCACGGTGCTAAATTCCCTTCGCCATCGTTCAATTATCACCTTTACTTCAAACAAAGTATCAAAAATCTCGCCGTTCAACAATTCATCCCGAAGTTTGCCGTTAAACGATTCATTTTCCCAGTGAACCAGTGTCGGAATAAACGATCTAAAGTCAAGGCATAAACGCGTTGACATCCATGATCATGAACTGAAGCATCTTCAAATTCTTGTCACCAGCAGGGACTTCGATATTCTGGGTAATGAAAGTGATGGCATCACCTTCTTTAAAGTCCGTTGTGCCAAACATATCAGAGACAATTATATCGTGATCTTTCCATTTCACTTGATAGGCTCTGAATCGCGCACCATTATCTTCGGCTGAGAAGACTTTAAGTACCTTAGACTTGACAGTGTCAAAACAACCCGCCATTCCCTCCGGCATCTCCGTCTCCGGTATATCTTTAGTGTCATCCGCGCAGGCAAAAATGACGAGGATCATCAGTAAAAAAATTCCAATGACAGTAGGTTTCATTTCTCTCGCTCTCCTTTGTTTTGTCAAGCCGATGGGTTTTAGTTATATCCAAACTCTTCCACGTCATAATCCCCGATGAAGACCCCGGTTTCCGGTTCAAATATTGCACCCCAGAATAAAAGACCTTCTGCTGATCCCTCAACACCCTCCGGCCAGATGAAATCGAGGATGAAACTAACTACAGGATGGTTTTCATTCAGGTTAAGCGATTCATAATCAGGTGTCACTGTCCAGTCCGGGTGGAACCAGTAGTTTCCTGAAACGTCAAGAATTACATATAAGTCTGCAATAGTATCACCCGGGTTTCCCATACACTGTGCTCTGAGTTTGAAGATATCCCCTGAAGTAAACTCGTCACCGGAGATGATTAGTTTTACACCTGTCCAGTCCGCTGGGGTCGGAGTTGGAGTAATCGTCACCGTTGGACTGGGTGTCGGAGTATGGAATACGATGGTATGATATCCCATATCTATGATACCGGTATCTGAATAATGATCGGTTCTCGTCGTTCCGAATAGATTCAAATCAGGATTGCCGGAGTCCAGGCACGGACTGTCTTCTTGCTGACCAGCTGAAACCTGGCTCAGATAATAATTGCCCTCAGACCCAGGTACGAATTTAGGATCAGAATTAATGTTGCCTTCCCCGGTATAACCTCCTCGGATATCTGAGTACTTGACAATCGGAACGACAGGCTGTGTGGGATTCCAGGAGGAAGCTGTTATTTCAGGAATAGATTCATTCCAGAATATACAATTATTAATTTCAGGATCAGAAGTTTTGCTTTCTAGAGCTATCCCTGAATTTTCGGATAATGTGCTGGAAAATAAAGTCGGGGAGCTGTATTCGCAAAAAATACCTCTGTATGTGTTTTCTGAGATTACGCAATTGGAGAGATTAAAGTCTGACCTTTCTAATGATATCCCAATGAAATTTCTCATGATTCTGGTATTAGTGAAATCTCCAGTAGAATTATAACATTTTAAGCCATAACCAAATAAATAGCTCTGGTGAACAGAATGGTCTGAAATTATACAGTTATTGAGTGAAAGCGAAGCATTGAATAATTCGATTCCAGAACCACGGTGTACTGGTTGTCTGGTAATTTTTATATTGGATAGCTTCGATGCAATACTCTCGTAGCCAGTGAATACAACTATGGCCCAATCGGCAATCAATGAAGTATTGCTCAAGTTTTCAGCTTTTATTTCAATGTAGTTCATCAAGGGTAGCGGAAACCACTCGTTATTTGTTGATGGGGAGTAGATTCCAGGTCCTATGTGAACTATTACAGGATCTGTTTCAGATCCATAGATGCTGCGAAGCGCCTTACGAATGGTCAAAAATGCTGTATCCCATGAGAGTCCATCGTTTGAATCGTTCCCAGCAAGAGAAACAAAAACATCCTGAGTTGTCGGATTCAACTCTGATATACAATAACTTAAATCAAATAAATGATGTGATGTAACATAGTAATTCGATAAATGATAACCGGAAAAGGTGTTATATTGTGCATTGATTGGAATTGTCCTGTTGCCACCGGCGAAGAGATCAGATCCGAGTCCAGCGTTGTTATTATCAAAATAATTCCCACCACTCTCATCACCACCAATTATCACTTCTGAATTATCGACGAAATAAATACCACCACCACTATATTTCGATGTGTTATTCTGAATTATGCAATTATTCATCAGGCCTGAGGAAAGGTTTCCGAAATTTATTCCACCGCCTAACGAACGACTATAATTATCGCTGATAATTGAGTTAAAAATGTTAATATTTGAGTGACACTGAATACCTCCACCATCACGTTCCGAATAGTTATCAGAAATGACACAATTCAAAATCTCCATGTTTGAATTATGTACGACGTCTACACCCCCACCAATAAGTTCTGAATAGTTCCCTCTGATGACACAATTTTCAAGGCATATGTCGCAATCAGAACAACCTATCCCACCTCCACCCCATTCAGCTCTACACTCTAAAATATGGCAATTCAAAATATTTGCTGAAGCCTGACCTAGCCAAATCCCTCCACCACTACTTCCATGTCCATTCATGATAGTAAACCCATTGATGACGGAATTGTCTGACTCTCCACTGTGAAGATAAAAACCACGATGATGTTCACTCGCCGTTCCCTGAACATCCAGAATACATAACTCAGGACCGCTTTCTGACATGACAGTTATTGGTTTACCAAGAAAATCGAGATCCCTGTTCCCATCTCCAGTATACGTTCCATCAGCAACTAATACGGTATCGCCATTTACGGCAGCATCAATACCGGCCTGGATGGTTAAGTGGTCTCCTGGAACATGTATGACCGCACCTGAGCAAATCATAGGCATGCAGATCACAATGCTAATAATCATCAAGTAAGTATTCATAGAGTACCTCTAATAAAAGAGTGACAGAAACCGGGAGCTATTACCAGTAGATTCGGAATTTCCACGACTGAACAGCGAACTAAATCAACGGATTTCAGTCCGATTGTTTTCCATTGAAACTTTAGGTTTTCCGTTTGAGTTTATTCGCCATATTATATTCAGAATTGAACCTCTGGGCTTTAAGATGGCTGACAAAAATGGTATACTCTCGTGAGAAATTATCCAAAGATTGGGTTATCTCTTGAGTTTAAGCAGTGTGTGGATGAAGGAGGTCGATCATGAAAATGTGGGTTATTGTTTTGAGTATGCTGAGTTTATGTTTGTTCAGCATTACAGCATCCGCCCAGATCGTATTATCCCCAAGCGTATCAGGAACAGCATTTTCCTGGTACTGGACGTATAATTGGAGTTCCGGTCCGACAGGAACACATGTCAGCAATGGAAGTGATGTTTTCAGCAATTATATTCAAGTAGGTGGACAAGCGGTGTATTCTTTCCAACATTATACATATAGGAGTCAAACGAAGAGTTTTTGGAATGGTGTTCTGGAGTTCCCCTTAACAGGATTTCCGACAAATGACATGACAGAGAGCAACTGGACAGCGAGACTGAATGGTTTGAGTATTACTTACGTCCTTGGTGAAGTCGGTCAGACATTCTATGTGAATTTGTTTGATATGTGGGATGGCGCGGAAGATAATACATTATCGATAGCAGACTGGGACGCTGCCCATGGATTCATAAATGGAATTATCAGCACCATTCCTTCTCCCGGGGATACTTATGATAACATTGATGTCACGGAGGCAGTCAGAAGAGATCTGTTTGGTGAGGGACAACTCGGAGATTCCACGGGTTTCATACTGAAGTCAAGTATAATTGATACAGAATTTATTCGCTGGGCAAGATTCAATAAAATACTTCCCGAGCTTGTCATCAATGTCACACCCGCCCCCAGATTGCCCGTCACAAGTTTCTTCGGACTGGGAATTCTGGTACTAATCCTGAGCGGGTTTATCTGTATCGGCACAATTCGGCGTCGATAGGGTTTGCGACGATGTATTTCCCCCATGCCTGTCCTGAGCGTTGTCGAAGGCACGTCGTTTCGATTCATGGGTGTATCGGAAGTTCAACGTTTCGGAAGTTTAAAGGTACGAACTTCCGTCATGGTTTCCATTCCGGTTTCAGTCGTAGCGATGATTCGGTAAACGATGACCCTATTTGGTACATCATTGATCAATAGTCTTGTGAAAAACAGATCGTTATCATTAATAATAGTGAGAGACTTATCCAGAGAACCTTTACTAAATCCATACTGTACTATTGCTTTCCCGATATTCCTGTCCCCGGTAATTCGTGTTTCAAACTCCAGATACTTGTTTGTTACACCGTCTTCATTTACTCTGATGATCATGGGTTCCGTCACGTTGATGACGGGTTTTGATCCCCGGGCTTTTTCAATGAGATCCATTGCCACGGGATTTCCGGGATCGAGATTCAATATGGATTCTGCCTGATTAAAGCATTTCGTAAACTCATTATTATCGAAAGCTTTTTGTGCTGATGACAGCGATGTCTGAATATCCAGTTGTTCCTGAGCCTGTTGTAACATGGTGACTGCTTCTTCATCTTCAGGAACTGATTCAGTATATTTTCGTATGAGAGCAACACACTCGCTGTAACCGGCTTCCCGGAGTAGAGTGCCGGCTCTTGCCTTTACATCATCTCCATACCGTGTCTGGGTTTGCTTAATCAACTGTTGGGTCACCGCATCATTCGGTTTCAGTGATTCAGCATCTTTCAGTACTGTCAGCGCATTGGCAAAATCATTTTCCTGGAGATGCACGTTCGCATTTTGACGGAGTTTTTCAATACGAGTATTTAAAATCTTACTCGGATCAGGTGTTGGAGTGGGGATTATCTTCCGGGGTGTCGCTGAAGGAAGGGGGGTATCGACAGGAACCGGGGAATTCTTTGGAGTCTCGGCTGGAGTCTCGACTGGAGTCGGTATTTCCTCAATACAATTCTGCAGACTCTGTTCAACCTCCCGGTTTCCCGGATCATGTTCCAAAACTATTCTTAACAGGTGTTGCCCCTTTTCCTGCTCTCCTCCGTTGCACAGCTCAAGCGCTTTATTTACCATCAGTCCGGTATTTTGTTGTTTCAGATCCATAACAACTGTATTTTCCGGATAATTTCCGAGGATCATCCTGATCTGATTCAAGCTCTCTTCATACTGACCGCTATCCATCAAATTCCTGGCCTGCATCAGGTTTTCGCTGAATTTTGCCTTTTCGTCCGCCTGCTTCCGGCGTGTCTGAAAATACGCGAAGGATATTACGGCAATCACAACAATCACGACAACGGGTATTAGAATTTTACCCGTCTTCTTTTTTGATGGTTCTAAGTCCACCTCATGTGCGGGTTCAGGCGGTTCTGCCGGCAGAATATCGTGGACCACCTCAGGTGTCTCATCAATCTGTTCGAGGGTCTGCTCCTCCGGTTCCAAATCGACCTGATCTTCTTCTATTACTTCTTTTTCTACTTCTACTTCTTCTACTACTTTTTCTTCTTCTTCCCGGTGAGATTTCTCTATCTCTTCATCGATCAGTTCTGCCAGAACCGTTGCATCACTGTGTTGCGGAAAACAAGTCAGACATTCCCGCAGGTCATCTGCAGCTTCCTGAAAAGCTTCCGTTTCAAATTTATCCAGGGCTTTTTGATAGAGGTCATCTGCTTTGATCTGCAGGGTGATTTGTTGGGTGGTTGTCTGGATTTTTTCCAATGCTTCCAAATGATCAGGCTGCAGTTCCAGGATCTTCTGCCAGATTTCCAATGCGTTCTGGAACTTAAATTCTCGAAGTAGGGTGTCTCCTTCTTGTAACAGGCTTATCACCTGTTCGACTTTTTCAACTTCACCCTGAGATTTTGACATCCACTCCCAGGCTGATTCATTTGCCTCATCGATTCCAAGAATCTTTTCAGCCAGTCTGATACAGTCTTTGTGATTCCCATCCCTGAAAGATTTTGCAGCCTCATCAAGGAGTGATTCAATTTTTAGTAACCTGTCCCTCTGATCTATTAACTCTTGAATTTTCGATTTGGCCGGTTCATTTGTCGGTTCAAGACTGAGTATCTGCTCCCAGCATTCAATGGCCTGGTCAAATTCTTTATCCCGGACGAATGTTCCGGCTTTCTCTGCAAGCTGATCAATCTCTATGCGCAGCCCGATTTCAGCTTCTTTTTCCCTGTCATTATCGACGCTCTGTATCGAGTCATCTGAATCACGGTGTTTCGTCGTCTCATCCGTGGGAGCAGGAACTGACTGAACAAAATCTTCCTCCTGCTTATCCTTTCTCGGTTCCTCGACAGGCGATTCTTTCTTTTTTTGCCGTTTACGTTGAGCATTTGCTTTCTTGACAGGATACTTCAGTTTCCTGGTGTCCTGATCCAATCTGGATAACTCATCAAGTTCTGCCAGCGCTTTTTTCAAGTCTTTCGCGTCAGATTTTTCTTTCACTTTGCGATGTACTTTATCATGTAAATTTTATTCATCCATTTTCCTGTTTTCTGTCTGAAAAAACGAGACTTCTTAATCAGAGAATAGCAACTGAGAGATTCAACAGCAATTGTTTTGTAATTTTTAACATAAGTTTTGTTCCGTGGGAGAGCAGAACAGTGGGTGCAGACGGTGACAAAACCCTGGCAAATGATGATATTGTGAAACTTTGACATACTTCAGAAAATATAGCGCTGAGGTTCATGGCCATGACAATTGCGGATCTGGTCCAGGAGATCAAACAATCATCGTCGAAATGGATCAAGGACAATCGCATCTTGTTTTGGACTGAAGCTCACTGGAATCAAGTAAAAAGGAGGAACATATGACAGGTTGGAATCGATGCTATTTCGAAGATGACGGTAGTGTCCAGAATGTTTCGCACTTTTTATTTTCATAGGTCTCATGCACCCACAACAAGAGTGGTGAGTTAAATGGTAAAATTAATGTACAAAAATGAATCTCAAACGCGTCTGTACTGGTTGAAAGATAGGTGGCGATGTAATATCGTGGTCAATCATCAGGAATAATCCTTGACCATGCACGAAAAACACGACCACTGGGCTCTTTCTGATTGGGGCAGTTTCGCTCTTTATTGCTAAGGGAGGTTTATAATGAGAAAATTATTCGCTGCTGCCGTACTGATCTTTGTTGTGCCATTCACGGCTTGGGCTGCCGTGATTCACGTGCCTCTGGACCAACCGACAATTCAATCGGGGATCGATGTGGCCTATGTGGGAGATACCGTGCTTGTTGCTGATGGAACATATACCGGGGACGGTAATCGGGATATCAGTTTCAATGGGAAGGCAATCACTGTGATGTCTGAGCATGGTGCTGAACATTGTGTGATTGATTCAGGGGGATCGGAAGAAGAGAATCATCGGGGATTTTATCTACATAACGGCGAGGGAAACCTCTCGGTTATCCAGGGTTTCAAAATTCAAAACGGATACAAAAGTCCACCTGGAACCGACCAAGCAGGCGGTGGAATTTACTGTGATCAAGCCTCCCCCACAATTCAAAACTGTATTATTACCCAGAACAAAGCTTATTATGGTGGAGGAATATTCAGTGATCATTCGTCGCCCATAATTATTGACTGCATCATTTCAGGAAACATTGCTGATATCGATGGATCAGCTAACTCTATTGGAGGTGGAATCAACATCTATTCCGGGTCTCCAACTCTCACAAACTGTACAATAACAGGCAACTCAGCTGGTCGTGGTGGCGGCATTTCCTTCTATAACACTTCGATTTCATCAGTCACCAACTGTACGATTACCGAAAACAACGGATATGATGGTGGCGGATTGTTCCTTGTTAACTCGTCACCGGATATTACGGATTGCGTTATTTCCGAAAACAGGGCCGATTATGGCGGTGGAATCTTGTGCGAGGAATCGTCGTTAACACTCAGAAACTGTTCGTTTACTCGTAATTCGGCCGTTAATGGCGGCGGCATCTACACTTATGACGGATCTCCAATTATCGGAGGATCACCAGGATATGGAAATTATTTTGAGGGAAACCAAGCGGCAGCGGGCGCTGATCTCGCATCGGAGGGTCCGCTATCGCCACAAGTTAACGCAACAAACAATATCTTCGCAGGAAACCATCTATCAGATTATTATGTTTCACCAAATGAATCTTTTAATCTGGACAGTTGCAGTTCAGAGATTACACCACTCACACAGGACGTTTATGTTTCAACCACCGGCAGTGACAGTAACGATGGATTGACATCGGCGACTGCTTTTTTAACACTGCAGCACGCAATGAGTGTCGTGCATGGCACGGAAACCGATCCTGTCACTGTTCACATCGCAGAAGGTATTTACTCACCTTCCATTACAGGAGAGTCATATCCATTACCATTTCTGGAAAATGTATCCATTATAGGTGAAAATGAAACTGCCACACAATTGAATGCCGAAGGATCAAGTTGCATTTTCTATGGTTATTATGATGATGATGTCCACGTCTCTGATCTGACCATTACACAAGGCAGTTACAGTTCAGGGGGCGGAATGTATATATGGTATTCTTCTCCGACCGTCATCAGGTGTACCTTTACTGCAAACTCGGCCGATGACTACGGTGGAGGTATGTACGGGTACTATTCTGATCCCATTTTTGCCGATTGCACCTATAAAGGCAACACGAGTGTTTGGGATGGTGGCGCTATGTATTTTCGATCCTCCACGCCCTCGATATCCAGCTGCATTTTTACCGGGAACACGGCAAGACACGGCGGCGGTGTATTCGGCTGGAAATCTACTGTGATCCTCTCACATAGCAGATTCACCGGGAACGCGGTGGAAGGGTTTGGTGGTGGAATACGTTTCGAAGACGACTATGATTCTTCAGTCACCAATTGCACGGTTACAAATAATTCAGGCTATAAAGGAGCTGGACTCTCCTGCAAATATTTCGCTTCTCCAATAATCACAGATTGTGCAGTGACAGGGAATGAGGGTGGAGGAATTCACTGTGAATATGATTGTTCCCCGATCATAACCAATTGCACACTATCCGGGAACACTGGACCTGGAATAACATGCAAGAGAGATTCTAATGCCATGATTGACAGTTGCATCATTGTCGAAAACACAGCCATAAACGGGGCAGGTATTTTTTGCGACGATTCATCCCCGTTCTTCACCAACTGTATTGTTTCAGGAAACGTGGCAAATGGGATAGGTGGTGGAATTTATTGTAAGATACAGGAGTCTTCGCCTGAAATTATCAATTGTCTTATTTCCGGGAACTTGGCCGTGAATGCCGGTGGTGGAATTTATGTCGAGAACAATCCTTCTCTTAGACTCACCAACTGCACCATCACTGGAAACGTATCAGAGTTGTATGGGGGTGGAATTTACTGCTCTGAAGGGCCTGAGATTACCAACTGCATTTTTTGGAATGATACGCCGGATGAATTCTATATCAGTCAGAATAATCCAACGGTCACATATTCCTGCATTCAAGACGGTTTTGAAGGTGTCGGCAACATCGATACCGATCCATTATTTATCTCCGGTCCACTTGGGGAATATTACCTTACTCAGGTCTCTGCCGGACAAACCCAGGATAGCCCATGTGTCAATTCAGGAAGTGATGTTGCAGAAAATGTTTGTTTTGAAATACCTGGTGGTGATGTTTGTCTGAATGCCTTCTGGACTCGCACCGATGGAGTCCAGGATTCCGGCCAGGTGGACATGGGCATGCATTATCCGGTGCCGGTGCATTTGCCCCCGCCACCTGTGGTAGAAATCACAATGCCTTCATCTCATTTCTATCCTGGAGATTCGTGTTCGTGTGATGCTAATGTATCGAATCCCGGGGATACAAGTATCCAGGGATATCCTCTGTTCGTTATTCTGGGTGTCTCGGGTACTTATTTCTTTGCACCCAGTTTCAACACATTCGATTTTTATTCACAAAGTTTCACGGCTGGTGACACAACCGTGGAAGTGGTGCCTGAATTCAGTTGGCCGTCAGGAGCCGGATCAGCAAATGGAATTTTATGGTATTCCGCTTTGACAAATCCTGAGATGAACCAACTATACAGTAACCTGGCAATTTTTGAGTTTGGGTGGAGTGAATAACGATGAAGAATTACTTAATGATATTGTCATTGCTGTTTATCACAAACGTATCATTTGCCGATGTTCTTCATGTTCCCGATGACTTTGCCACGATTCAGACAGGGATTGACTCCGCTTTAAATGGAGATACGGTTCTCGTCGCTGATGGAACATATTCCGGATCCGGTAACCGGAACATTTCCTTCCATGGGAAATCAATAATCGTACAATCGGAAAACGGTCCGGAAACGTGTGTAATCGATTGTGAACAGTCCACACGGGCATTCAAATTTGATTCAGGTGAAACTGCGGAATCTCAACTTTTGGGATTTACCATCACAAACGGGGGGATGTTCGACTTTGGCGGCGGGATTTACATCGAGTCCGCTCCGGTCATCCGGAACTGTCGTTTCATCAGCAATTCTGCGTACGAGGGCGGCGGTGGTATTTTCTGCCGGGCAGAATCCGATCCCGGACCTGAAATCTCGAACTGCACCTTCAGAAACAATTCATCCGGAATGTTCGGCGGAGGAATCGCCTGCAACCAGGATACAGGTTATCCTGCCACATACCGGAGCCGGGCGGCAGTGACCATCTCGGAATGTGCCTTATCCGGCAACTCAGCCGGAGATGGTGGCGGTATCTCGGTTTTTAACTCTGAGACCGGTGTTGAAATATTGAATTGCACCCTCCGGTCAAATGCTGCCGGCGATAATGGCGGGGGAATCTACTGTGAAAACGCCGCTCCGTTGATCCGGTCCTGCCTGCTGGTCTCGAATCATACTGGATCCAACGGCGGGGCGATCTGTGCAATGGATGAGGACAAACTCAATCTCAGCAGACAGTATGATACCAACGGACCGACAGTTGTCGAAACGAAGATCGTTTACAATCATGCTCATCAAGGCGGTGGTTTATACGCTGATGGAATGATATATGATCTGCAAAGAAGTATCATATCCGGAAATACCGGCTCATGGCATGGCGGCGGATTACTGGGCAGAAGCGGGTCACAATTCCTTCTGACCAACTGCCTGGTCTCGGGTAACACAGGCGATAAAGGCGCTGGTTTTTATATCGATGACTCCCGGCTGGAACTGATCCACTGCACGGTTGCAAACAACGGAATACCGGCAGATAACGGAACTATTTATCTGTTGGGAGTGTCCCAATGGCAAATTGTGAACTCAATTATAACCGGCAACCGGGGAATTGCGGTTATTAATACAGGTTACACTCCCGGGTTGTTGGTGACACGCTGCCTTTTCCATGACAATCCGGATGGGGATTACTACGATGTCAACAGCATGATGCTTTACAACGGCGCCCACGAAATCAACCTCAATGTCCCGGAAGCATTGGACAACATCGCAGGAGATCCGCTGTTCATCTCCTGCCCGTCCGGAAACTGGACGGAAACGCCGTTGTACGATCCGGTTCAGGATGTGACCATCCTCACGGATACAACAGCTTCGTTTAATCCGGGCGGGCTTGAGGACAAACTGCTGAACCCAAATACCATCCAGCCGCTCCAGGCTTTAATCGCTGCCAATACCGCCACCACCATTACGGTTTTGGGAGATGTTTCTCAAATTTCAGGCCAGAATTACAGCTACCAGGTTCTGGATTACCATATTTCCAATGGATCGGCCGGGTTGGACCGGGCTAAGCTGGGATACTCGCCTGTAGAAGATTTCGATGCCGATCCAAGACCGGGACCCGATGGCACTGCCGATATCGGATTGGATGAAGCAGAGTCTTCTTTTCAGCCTCCGGCAGACCCGAATCCTCCAATTTCTTATGTGACAGATCTGCCGTCAGCTGCGATGGAACCCATTTTGGATATTCAGTATCTGGCATCCGATGCCGAGTCAGGAGTGGGTTCTGTTGAATTGTATTATCAATTCAATGGCGGCGACTGGACACAATACGGAAGCAGCTTTACACAGAGTCCGATCTCGTTTGCTTTCGAATCCACGGGCGGCACCGGGTATTATTCGTTTTATACCATCGCAGTTGATCTGTCAGGGAACAGGGAGTTACCCCCGGAAACCCCGGACGGCACGATATTGTATACCGATGCATTTCCGGGTGATCGCATCTACGTAGATCAGGATGCTTCGGGCAGCCAGTCCGGTCTGGACTGGGAGAATGCTTTACATTCCGTAAAGTTAGCGCTTGAAGTCGCAGCCGGTTTTTCCGTCCCGGAAATCTGGGTGGCGGAAGGTGTCTATGAAGAAAGCATTGAGATGTATTCCAACATCTCGATGTACGGCGGATTCCAGGGCACGGAAACGCTCCTGAGTGAACGGAACTGGGATCTCCATCCCACCATACTGGATGCCGGCACTGCCTCCGGGGGGGATCCCGCGCCCCACGTGGTCCGGATGGATGAAGTCAGCAACATTCGCCTGGACGGGTTTACCCTTACCGGCGGGTTTGCCACGGGGGTGGGAGAGGACCGGTTCGGCGGCGGAATTTTCATCAGGTATACAGAGTCCGTAGAGATATTCAACTGCTCGATTCATAAAAACTATGCACTGTTTATGGGTGGGGGGGTTCTCTCCATTGGTATACCACCCATGTTTGTCAACTGCGATTTTACTGGAAACACTGCCGCTATTTTTGAAGGCGGCGGTCTGCATATGGACCGGCACTTCGGCTCGGGAACGGAATTGGTTTTAATCAACTGCCGGTTTTCCGGGAACAGATCCAACGCTGGCGGTGGATTATGCTGCAATACTTTCTATTTTCCCACTGATATCATCTGGAATTGTCTGTTTGTCAATAACACAGCCGCTGGTGGGGGCGGTGGTATTTACACAAATGGGAAACTTATCATGACCAACACGAGTTTTTTCAACAATACCGCTGGTGCGGCAGGCGGGGCAGTGTATATTGGCTCTGGAATCCGCAACCTTGATATTCAAAACTGCATCTTGTGGGGAAATTCACCGGATTCACTCAGCCTGGCTCCCGGGGCCAACATCACATACTGCAATATCCAGGACGGGTACGAAGGCGAAGGCAACATTGACGCCGACCCACTCTTCGTGCCTGGACCGTTCGGGGATTATTATCTCAGCCAGATCGTTTCAGGACAGTCTGCCGACAGCCCCTGCATCGATTCAGGAAGCGCCCCGGCATATGATATTGAACATGAGTACATCTGGGGAAATGTCAAAATGTCAGATCTCACCACCCGGACAGACGAGGGGCTGGATGCGGGGACCGTGGACATGGGTTACCATTACTTCCCCGCCGGCTACCAGACACCCACACCCACACCCTCTGCCACACCTACACCCTATTGTGAAACCCTTGGTGTCACCATGTACATGCCGGCCACCGAGTTCCACCCCGACGATATCTGCACCTGCACAGCCACAGTCTGTAACAATACGGGTGCTGAGTTGGAAGGATATCCGCTGTTTGTTATTCTCGATGCGTATGGAATGTATTTCTTTGCACCCTCGTTCAACACAGCTTTCGATCATTATCTCGACCAACATCCTGTGTTTCCAATGGGCGAGACTGTTGTGCAGGTTCTGGATGAGTTCCACTGGCCGAACGTGGAAGGCTCAGGATCCGGAATCAAGTGGTACAGCGCCATGACAAATCCTGAAATGACCGAACTTTTCGGCGAGATGCACGTGTTTACCTTCGGATGGAGTGAATAAATTCAAGCGAGTAAGCAATTGTTTACGTGGTTAACTTGGAAAGAAATGAGTTCGTTCCGTTAATTATCGAGATGATCGACAGAGTTCCCACCTTCAGTCTTCCCAGCCCACTGAAACTCACGTTAACCCGGTGCATCCCTTTCGATTGAAAAATATCCCCAATATTCTTATAATCGGTACAAATACGGTTTCGCCTATTTTTTTCTGTGAGGGTCTATTATGTGGTTATTCCGGATTACATCCATTTTTCTCTGCATCGTCATAATGGCAAGTGCCGGTATAGCGGAAGCGTCCTGGCATTGGGACAAGTATCAGCCGATCTGGCCCGAGGGCCGGTCGAATTTTGCCTGGGCGTGGGATTATGAACGGGATGTGGCGGTGATGTATGGCGGCGGCGGCTGGCTGGAGACCCGGGAATGGGACGGTGAACGCTGGTATCAGGCGGATCTCATGAATCTGCCTGAACTTCCGGAATCCGATTACGCCATCACTTTCCACTCAATAACATTCGATCCCATCAGCCGGCAGATGATGTTGGCAAATTACGAGCTTATTCGATTATACGACGGCACCACATGGACAATCGGTGAACCGGTGCCACTCAACACCGGGGAGAGGGTTCGTGATATTGCCGGGGATTCGGTCAACTTGAAAGTGTATGCGCTGGTGGAAGAAGTGGTGGATATCACCCCTGTCGGACTGCGTCTTACGGTTTGGGACGGTATTGCATGGTCGGATTTTTCCGATCCCATCCCGTTTCTGACCAGGAGTTTCATGGCGGTCAATTCGATCAACGGGGATATTCTGGTTTGCGGCGAGAATGAACAGGAGGAAGCCATTGCCCTGCTTTGGAGTTCCGGGATATGGAACGATCTCAGTCCGGGGGATCCCGATGTGGAATTTTCCGGATGCGTCGCTGTTCATGATCCAGCCTATGACCGGTTCGTGATTCATACGACGGCGGGACCGAGTTATTATTCCTGTTACACCCTGGTTCTGGAGGGAGGAGTCTGGTCGATCCATGTAGAGGGCGACGATCGGGCTGGTCCCGGTATGATATTCGATCCGGTCAGAAACAAGGTACTGCGATTCGGTGGTTTGACGGACTGGTATTTCGGATTGGAATCCAGCGCGCTGTTTGAATGGTCCGGCACGGAATGGGTGCAGATACCTCATGACGAGTATGGAACGCTAAGCGGAACCCCGTATTACGATGAAAAAGAGAATCGGATGCTGATGCTGGTTTACGAAGGCGAATACCCGGACAATTACACAATTATCTATGAATGGCTCTCCAATGAATGGGTACCTCTCCCCGAAACAATCCTGCCCCAGGCCAACCTCTGGGGGCAGCCGGTCTGGTATCCCGCCAATGAAACCGCGGTGATTGTCCAGGGATGGGAAACCTGGGTCTGGCAGAATGGAACCTGGTCGCTGGCCGCTCCGGAAGCACCCCCTCACATTTTACCCGTTTCAGCCGTCGCGTTTGATCCCAACATGAACCGGATCATTCATTTTGGAAATCATACGGAAGGCGATGAGACAATTTGGGAGATGTGGGCCTGGGACGGCACCAACTGGGAAGAACTGGTGTCCGTAACTCCACCGGAACTGGATAAATACGCCCGCCCCATAATGGGAACGGATTTTCAGCGGAACCGGGTGGTTCTGATCGATCCGAACAAAACCGAAACCGTCTGGGAATGGGACGGATACAGCTGGCGAAGCATCGCACCGGCAACAGCGCCACTCTATACTGAAGACAACCGGTTTTTCGTTTATGTGCCCACCTTGAAACGACTGCTCATGGTTCAGTACAAATACTGGTATCCCAGGAATAATTACGCCGGATGCAACGCCATCCACATCTGGAATGGCGGCGACTGGGTCCTGCTGGAAAACACTTTTCCAGCCATGCCACAGGATTCCGTTTCTGCCTTTCAGCCGGTCTGGGACGGAAAAAACAATGAGCTGATTGCATGTCATTCCAATTTCCGTGGAAAGATTCCGGCAATGGCATGTCCGGAGGCCGGTGTCGCCATCTGGATGCCGGAAACTCAATTCAGCCCCGGCGACGGGTGCTCATGTGAAGTCACGGTCTGCAACCCCGACCAGGCGGTTCTCCGGAACCATCCCCTCTTCGTCCTTCTGGAAATCGCCGGCACCTACTTCTTTGCCCCGAGCTTCTCCGACTTTGACCACTACCTGGATGCCTATCCGGAATATCCACCTGGGGAAACCATGATCGAAGTTCTCCCATCGTTCCCATGGCCTGAAGGAGCCGGAAGTTTCTCCGGCGCACGATTCATCGCCGCTCTCACCGACCCGAATATCCAGGTCATCGTTGGCGAGATGGACACCTTTGAGTTTGGCTGGGGGGAGTAGATCGTCACTACTCGTCACCCGGGGCAAACCCGCGGGGCAAGGATATAGACAGCCTTGCTGCCCTTCCTGACGTGCCTACCGAATTCACGCCACTGCTGGTATCCCCTGCAGTCAGACGAGCTATGTAGTGCCATAAGAATACGGTTCGTCAAGGACCATGCATTTGAAGGCACATCGTACGGTGGCTTAGAGTTACGATTCAACACCATAACAGGATTACAGACCATTGACACTGTCACAGGCAATGAATTAGACTGATCTCCTTACTGAATCTGTAATCCTGTGCAGGAGGAATTCCCATGTCGGATATCCAGGTAGATCGCATTCTGGCGACGGATGTATCTCTCGTTATTCATGATGGCCGTGTCTGGCCTTTTTTTCCCAAAGGCAGAGATATTCCCATAAAAACCCATAAAAAAGTGGCACCCAATCAATTGAATGAGGATTCCATCGAAATGCACTTTGTCCAGGGCGATTCACCGGTGGCCTCGGAGAACAGAACAGTCGGGAAATGGAAATTCAGTGGATTCCCGGTTGGGGAGAATCACGATGATCGCGTTCGGGAACTCAGCTTCGCTATTGACGGGGACGGCCTGTTGACAGTTACTCCGGTTCCTGAAGACAATGGCCTGACAATCCATCTCCTGGAGGGTGACGCGCAGGTTGAATATAAAGAATAGATCATACCACGGTGTTTCAATGAAATTGCCCGATATTCTCAATGGATACTCACCCGGTGCACCAATATTATGAGATCAACTCGAGTCAGGGGTGCTTACAAAAGCACTACACGAACTGACCCGTGTCAGGACCAACAATATTCCAAATGCAAACAAACCCTGTTTCATGATTTACCTCCTGCACTTAAAATTGTCAGCTTGATAATTAGCCCTCTATCCTGCTCTTGAGAATCCGAGATATTCAGTGAAACTTCAAACACAATAAATACAAAACTCTGTTTTGGCAGCATACATGATACTCGTGAAATTTCCGGGCTAGTACTTTGTTTTATGTCCATTCTTGCCTGATCGGAATGGCTTTCGGATACCCTCTAGCTAGACCTTGTCCGAAAAGCCTGTAGGTTGTCAATACATCGTGTAAAAAGCCTTTTTGATCTACGAACAAGGATTAACGATGTTCGATTTGTGAAGTTTTAGCTACTTTTCCTTCAAAAATCTTAAATCCCTGTTCCCTGTTCGTAAATCAACCGAACCTGGATTCGAAATAATCCAAGTATCCCTGATCAGCATCAATCCTGATTTACCTTTTCGGATACCCTCCAGCTACTATCTCCAGGAGCAAAAACAGGTGCAACTACCGGAACCTATCCGCGATGGCTGAGATTGTGGATAAATACTTTGAATTAATTAAAATCGCATCTTTGAAACCTGTCCGGCTGGATATTTGGCATTCCATATGCACTATATTTCATTCCAGGTATGTGTCTGGAAAGTATTTTTATTAATAATGAGTATCGGGAATGAGGACAATGATGAAAACGGATTACATAAAATTAGTTGTAAACGTGACAGTTTTGATAATGCTGACGATGCTCTGTGTAGCGGTTCATGCCACCGGCGTATCTGATGAGGAGCTGTTAAATCCAGACACTGACTATGGTTACGGCACAGAAATTCTGAAGAATGATCTTGATTCAGAGATCATCATTAAAGTGACGGTTGAAGAATTACGGATTCATACACAGACCATCGATGACAGGGTATTTACCGTACTGTCGGTTGATGGTGCCGGAACAACCTTTCAGCCGGGTGAACCACAGCTTCCGCTCATCTCGCGGATGTATCGCGTGTCCGACACCCGGGAAACCATTGTGGATGTTATTCCTCTATCTGTTCGAACCTATCAGCTCGACGCACCTGTTCTTCCGTCCCAGGCAAAAGAATTGGCAGATATCATTTCTATTACTGCTGAAAAATCATATCTGTATCAGGACGGGGTTGTGTTGCCGGAAAATCCCTTACGCGTGGGTGATCCGGAAATATTGCGGGATATTCGCGTACAGCAGATTTCCTATTCACCGGTTCGATACTATCCGGGAACCGGTAAACTGGAGCTCATCGAGAGTGCAGAACTCCGGATCCGGTGTGGTGAGCTATCAGACAAAAATGTTATCACGGGTGAGAAACCTCGTGTTCCCGCCGTGTGGAATGAACTCTATGAAGCGGTGGTACCCAACTACGACGGCTCGAATTTCATTTCCCGCGGCCAGGACCACTATTTGGTGGTGATACCGGCAGAAAATGTGGGTTATCTGACGGAATGGAAATTGTGGAAGGAGACTGAAGGCACCATTGTTGACATTCTGACTGTCACTGGATCAACCACGGCCAATCAACTGAGAAATCAGATTCTGACGGCGTTTGAGAGCGGTGACCGGCCGGCGTACATTTTGCTTGCCGGTAATGAGTTCGATGTCCCGTTTAAAACCAGTTCCTATAACTACAACTGGAACGGTGATTATTGGGACGGCAGCTATACCGATGAAGCATTTTATACACGGCTGGCAGGCGATGATTATCTTCCGGATGTGTTCCTGGCCCGGCTTTCCGGGAGTACAGCACTGCCGGTTATGTTTAACCGATCGCTGTTCTGGGAGACCACCCCGAATGTGACGGAAAACTACTATTCAACGGCTCTGATGAGCTGCTCAGGTTTGTATGCCAGTCAGCAGGCGACGAAAGAGCAGACAAAAGAACGGCTGGAACGGATGCACGGATACGAGTCAGTGTATGAGAAATACGATTGGAACTTTAACACCCTGGACCAGGTCATGGAAATTCTCAATAACGGTGTATCAATCGTCAATTACCGGGGAGAAGGCTGGACAGACGGCTGGAACCCGGGGCACTACTTTGAATTTTACACAGGTGATGTTGAGGAGATTTACAGCCCGAACAGACCGATGGTGTTCACGAGCATCGGATGCGGTGTGGGCAATTTTACCGGCGGGTACTGTTTCGGTGAAGCGTGGATTCGGCTGGGAACCGAAGAAGAAGTCCAGGGTGCTGTCGCGTTCTGCGGTCCCACCTGGAACACCCATACTACATTCAATAACTGGCTGGACAGGGGCATGTACCGCGGGCTGGCATATGATGATCTCTCGGTGGTGGCCCAGGCGTATCTGGCAGGTAAAATCTATATGCGGGATCATTTGCCGGAGTATGACGAAATCGTCGAAATGGAGTTCAACCTGTTTCTCCAACTCGGTACCCCGGATACCCGGTATCGGACCATCTTGCCGCAAGCACCCTACTATGGACCGGCTTTTGCGCCCACAAATATGGATCGGTATGTTGCCATGCGGACATGTGAGAACCGGAAGGCCGTTGGTGCAAAAATCACACTCGATCCCGGTGGAATCAACCAGGGATATCTCTCTCTGGGTCTGTCCGGTGAGGGAGTTCTGGGGTTGCCGGAATCCGTCACATCGGTTTCAGTCAGCGTGAGCGGTTATAATATGGTTCCCGAGACCGGTGTGCTGAATTTTACCGGTGATTCCGGCCGGCTCCTGATAACAGAAGTCAAACCCGATATTTCCACCGACGGATTACAGGGGGACATGGTTGAACTCTACAATGCGGATACGGTGGCCGTCGATCTGCGGAATATGATTCTGACAGATCTGGATCTTTACGACCTGCCCATTGTCAGGCAGAGTGCGATTCTGGCCCCTGATGAGTTCGCGGTGATTCATTTCGTTGGTGCCCGGGGTGAAGAAACCATCGTGGAACGGTCATATGGTCTGGAGATCACATCCAGAGCCTTTCCTGATTTTTCCGAATATATCGACCAGTGTGTGCTCAGAGACTACACCGGACGGGTTCTGGACGGTCTGGCCTGGAACAGCAATACGGGAGAACCGGTTTCGCGGGACAATTACCGGGACTTGTCCCGGTTTACGGCACCTGTTTCCCTGTTGACAGTAAAAACTGATGGCTGGTGGCTGGCTCCGGATGACTGCCCGGCAGATGAGTACGAATACTACACAATTGACTGGTCCGAGTTTGCCGGACACGGCGGCGAGGGATCCATTCAACGAATTATTTACAGTGATAGTGACAGTCTCTCCTGTTTCGGAGTGGCAGCAGCCACCACCTGGGGAGCACACACGACGGGCTTGCCGACTCCCACGCCCCGTCCCACACTTACGCCGACGCCAACATCCACACCGACCGTGGTACCAACATCCACACCGACCGTGGCACCAACATCCACACCGACCGTGGACCCGACATCTACACCTGTTGTCACTCTGGGGGTTCAGATCATTATGCCGGCAGAACACTTTGAAACCGGTGATGACTGTTATGTGCAGTGCGGTATCAGCAATCCCGGGGCCGCCTTTGATGCCAACGTTGTGGTGGCGCTGGATGTGGCAGGCAATTACTGGTTCTGGCCGTCATGGTGCTGGTTTCCGGACTGCTCAGGTCCTGCCGGAATTGATGCATTATCCCACCGGGTTGAAACCGGGTACTTCCTGCTGGAAATCATCCCTGCATTTGCCTGGCCGGCTGACACAGGAGCCGCCTCAGGACTGAAATTCTGGGGATTGATGCTCAACGAAACCTTCAGTCAGGTCATCGGTGAATTTGATACGGTGGAGTGGAGTTACGATTCAACACAATAACCAGGTACACATGGCACTGGGATCGGCGAACACGAGGTTCACCGGAGCATTCGCACATGG
>SWBY01009375.1_pt2 | contig 21689 bp, 13 predicted proteins | sample 4693071 | NCBI WGS metagenome assembly SWBY01 (sample SAMN10267273, study PRJNA491770) | bioreactor metagenome | isolation source: DHS bioreactor inoculated with marine methane seep sediment | place: Japan: Omine Ridge, Nankai Trough | collected 2006-05-06 | reverse complement strand
ATGGAACGATAAAGATGTCGACGGAGCGATCCTTTATCTGGATAAAGCACTGGAATTGCTGGAAAGCGATCTGGTAAAAGCCGGGGAACTGGAAAAAGTCCTGGAAACGGCTGAACCGGGTACTGAAGAAACTCTGAAACTGGAAGAAGAAGCCAGCGGTTATGATATAGAAGGTTTAAAAGCCAGTCGAGTAGATATCTATCGATTACTGGGCGCTTCCTATATGATCAAGGAAGATTATCCCAAGGTAAAAGAGATCTGGGGTGTTCTTGTTGCCGAGGCTCCGGATCAGAATATTTTATTTAACCTGGCCAATATCGGGATCAAGGAAAAAAACTATAAATATGCTATTCAGAATCTGGATATCTGTTGTAAGAGTTTTCCTGATTATGCGGATGCGCAAATGCTTCTCGGGGATTTGTATATTCAAGAAAATGATTATTCCAATGCCCTGAAAGCTTATAAAAACTACCTTGCAATCCTGGAAAAAAGTGAAAATGTGAGTCCGGAAACGTTGAAAAATGCAAAAGATACTGTAAAACTCTTGAAAGAGATGCAGAAAAAGAAGTAATATACGCCTTTAAATCCCGCAAGGGTTTAATTTTTGAGAAAGAAATTAATTGTTCAGAAGCGGGTGCTACTAGTAATCTTTAACGAGTGAGGAGGTTGGAACATTATGCACCTTCAAAGAATTTTCACATTGGGCTTGATTGCCCTACTCATCGCATCCGGTACGGCTTACGCCGGCGTGACAGGGGTCATCGCAGGAAAAATAGCTGATGCCGATGGAAATGCGATTCCCGGTGTTACCGTAAGTGTTTACGGTGCACAGTTACCCGGTGTCCGTATGGATACGACCAGCGCCACCGGAACCTATCGTATGCCTGAGCTGCCCCCCGGTGTTTACACCGTCAAAGCAGAACTCATGGGCATGAAAACTGTCGAAAGACCGAATGTCAAAGTGTCTCTGAACAGCACGACACGAATCAATGTGGGCATGGAAATGGCTCCATTTGAGGAAACCGTTGTTGTTACGGGTTCCAGTCCGGTCCTCGATGTCAAATCCACTACAGTAAAAGCCACGATTGAACGTGATGTGACAGAGCGTCTGCCGGGTTCCGACAGCCTCTTCGCAGCATTCAGCATGGCGGGTGGTATTACCGGTGGCGGAAACGTTCGGGTGCACGGCGGTTCTTTCACGGACAACGTCTATCTTTTCGATGGTGTTGACACCACTGATCCCATGACGAACACATTTGGCGCCAACCTGAATGCTGATGCAATTCAGGAAGTCGAAGTTCAGACCGGTGGATTCACCGCAGAATACGGCCGCTCAATGGGTGGTATCGTTAATGCCGTTACCCGCTCTGGTGGTAACGATTTCCACATGATATGGCGTGAAAAATACGTCAACGAATCATGGCAGGCCGATGTCGATGAAGATCACAGTGCGTATGAAGGCACATCCAAATACTGGGATCACACCTTCACTGCTGACGGACCTATCCTTAAAGACAAACTCTGGTGGATGTTTTCGGTTAACTACAACAAACAAGAAGGTACGACAAAGGCGATTGATGGATTCGGCGCTGACTGGGAAGCCGGTGAGACCACGGATGTCAGCACTGATTCTGAATTCTTGCTGCCTTATTTCAAACTGACTTACCAGATCAACCAGGATCATAAGTTTGTTGTCAATTATTCCGGTGAAGTGGCAACCATTAACGGCATCGGTGACGGACAATACAACTCTCAAGAAACTTTCCGCAAACAGGAACAAGGCGGTCCGTTTTATTCAATGGAATATACCTGGCTGGTCAATCGAGAATTCTACGTGATCGGAAGAGCCGGCGTTTCGCTGGGCTACCTTAACAGCACGCCCTATGACACGAGTGGTGACCCTTATTTTTATGATACGTACTCACAAACGGGCTACAATGGCTCCGGTTCATTTTCTGAAGATGAACGTTCCAAATACCAGGGAAGTATTGTTGGTAACTATTTCCTTGACGACATGATGGGTTCTCATGAAATCAAAGCCGGTTTTGAAAAGCACTATCTGAAAACCGAGGATCATACAGAATTCCCCGGTGGTCCGACCTACAAGATCAATTACGATGACTGGTCTTATGGGGATCGTAATGTTCCATTGGCCTATACTGATCCGACCCATGCCACAGATTCATCTCTATCCGGTCACTATTTCGGATTCTTCCTTCAGGATGACTGGTCGGTCACCGATGCCATTACCGTGAACCTGGGTGTCCGCTGGGAAAAATCCTGGTTCAAAAACAACGATGGCGAGACAGCTGTTGCTGCGTGGGCATGGGGTGACTGGAACGCCAGTGATTATTTCTCAGTCGATGCCAATGGTGAACGGGATTACAAAAAATCCGATATGGATATGGGCAATATGATTGCTCCCCGTATTGGCGTCAATTGGGATATTTTCGGCGACGGAAAACTGGCGGCTCGGGCATATTACGGCCGTTTTTACAATCCTTTTGATTTGTTTATTCCTTGGATGTTCCAGCCGTTTTCAGCCGATGTTACTGCCAGCGCAGACCAGACTTATGTCGGACCCGATTGGAATGATGCCGATGGCGATGGTGTACCTGATGACGATTATTTCTATGATGATGCTAACTGGGAAACATATCGTGAGTCCCAGGCTGGAGATACCAACTTCATTGATGCGAATATCAAACCGGAATATACTGACGAGATCAGTGCCGGTCTGCAGTGGGAATTCATGGATAACTTCTCTATTGGATACCAGTACACAAGTCGTGAAACAAGAGATATTGTAGAAGATGTTGGTTTGTTTTTTGACGAAGACGGTAATGTGACCTGGACCTATCTTGGCGGTGTCAACTGGGAAGATCCCGACAATCCGTTTTTTGACGGTGACAACCCCCATTATGACCGTGATCCGCTCTACGATCCGGACTATGAGACTGGAGAGAAAGAGGGCACCAACGAATACTACAAACATCTCTACTGGGTGACCAATGTCGATGGAAAAAGATCCTATTGGGGTCATGAAATCAATGCTGTTGCCCGGATGAAACATTTCGATCTCCAAGCCAGCTACACATACTCCCAGGCAAAGGGTGTTGTTATTGAAACCCAGGATAATGGTGGTGTTGGCTCCACTGGTGTTACACAGTTCTCCGGACAGTTTGATACACCCGGAACTACGGATAATGTCTATGGTGAACTTCCCTGGTCCTGCCGTCATTACTTGAAGATCGCGGGTTCTGCCCATTACCAGTTCTTCGATTTCTACGAATTGTCCTTCGGCGTCAGCGGATTTATCAGGAGCGGTTATCATTATTCCAAACTCACCAGTCCGCCTTGGACCTACGACCATAACGATCCCACAAATGATATCGATGATCCCGACAGCTGGACCGGAATTCCCCCATATATCTCTCAGAAATGGTACTTCATGGAACCCCGGGGACAGAATGAACTCCCCACCGTAAGTATCTGGGATATTTCCATTCAGAACACCATTGATACCAATAAATGGTTTGGAAAATATGGTCCAAGTCTCACCGTTATCGGCGATGTCTTCAATGTGTTTGACAACCAGGCTGTCGTTTCCAGAACGTCCACCCACAACCGTAATAAACCGGGAAAATGGGGTAATGACAATGGATGGGCAAGTCCGAGAAGTTACCGGGTGACATTGAAGGTGACTATCTAGCAAGTTGTTTTTTGATCTGAATTGATACAGGGCTCCCCATCGGGAGCCCTGTTTTTTTATCTACCCGGTCCGGTTTCAGCCGGATCGGGTATTTTTTTATCATGAAACTTGATGGCGACATAAAATAAGTGTTATAGTGATAATGATCAAAGGGTTTAATGGGATTACAAGAGGGTGATGTCATGGGAAAAAGAGTAAACGGAAAAAATAGATGGGTATCAACCGGTTTGACAGGTGTGATCCTCTGTATGGTGATCGGCACGGTCCATGCCGATATTGCTCGGGATAACTTTCATGCGGTTCTGATCAACGGTGGCGGTAATGCGTCTTTAAACCATGAATATTATCGTAACGATCTGGTTTTTATGCACACTACCCTGAAAGAAAACTATGAATATGATCCTTCCCGAATGCATATTCTATGTTCCGACGGGACGGATCCGGCTGCTGATCAAAGCAGCGGAGTGAATTCAAATCCTGATCTGGATGGTGACGGCACAACGGATGTTGACTACGCTGCTACACAGGCAAACCTGGAATTGGTATTCAACCAGTTGGCACTTTCATTGGACAGTGAAGACGAACTCTTTATATTCATTACATCCCCCTTTGTTAACGGATCCAACGCCGATGTACATCTCTGGGGGGACACCATGTCGGCCATTGAGTTCAACGCACTTCTGACCCCTTTGAATAATGTTACGGTTGTTCTGACCTGGGTAACGGATAATTCCAGTAATTTCCTGGACCTGATTTCAGCTGATATCGAACTGGGCGCTACCAGTCTGGGTGAATTTGCCGGAATATGTGAAACCGAGGGTAATTACCATGAATTCTCGTACTATCTTATATCGGCGTTGAACTGGAGTGAGCCCGGCGGCGAAATCGTTGATCCCGATCTGAACTATGATGCCATCTGTACATTCCTGGAAGCATTTCTGTATGTGGAAGAGATGATGAGTACCGGGGAAACGCCTATTCTTACGGGAGGTGGTCTGGCCATTTATGTTTCGCTGTTTACACCGCCAAATATACAAATTCAAAGGTGTCATGAAGAGATCTATTCTGAGACGGTGCATTTTTACCTGATACCAAAACTGGAACGGGCGGATGTGGTATTCATTCTGGACATCACCAGCAGTATGGGTGATGAGCTTGCCGTGGTGCGGGATAATGTTACGGCAGTCGTGGAATCACTTTCTGAGCATATAAATGATCTACGGTTTGCATTGGTCACAATGGCGGATTATCCCGGGAGTTATGATTATTGTGATTATTCAAACACCTATGGATTTGACGGAGATATCCCGTATCAAAGGAATCTTACGTTCACAACATCCGTCACGGCGCTGGAAGGGGCACTGGATGATATAACCCTGCAGAACGGGGGAGACGGTCCGGAATCATATGCCCGGGCCATGTATGAGATCACCGTGGATCCGTATCTTGATTTCCGTCAGTTTGCGCGGAAAATCGTCATTGTTATCGGGGATAATATTCCCCATGATTGCGATCTGAATGAAGAAATGACAAAGGGATCACATACTTTAAATCCCCTTTTAGGGAACCCCGGAGATCGTGATATTTTTTCAACTGGCCGGGATCCCGGTCGGGACATGGTGCTGGGGACCTCGGATGATCTGGATTTCCATGATATTCTTCAGCGGTTTATGACCCGGAATATGGCGTTGCTCAGTATTCACAGTGGGGTTTATCCGGAATACTGGGAGTATTGGGCGTCACTGACCGGAGGTGCGGCATTCCAACTGGGAGAAGCCTCTCAAATACCGGCTGCCATCGATCAACTCGTGTATCAAACCGCATCACATCTCGAAACGCTGCGATTACAGTTGTACAATCCGGATAATGAGTTTCTATCTGTGGTGACTCCAGCGTTATTGCAGGGAGTTGATCTTCCTACCCATGTGTTTTTTGATGTGGACTGGACCATTCCTCCCGGTACTTTGTGCGGAGATTATCCTGACTACCTGATTGCCGTAGCAGACGATGCGATCTACGGATATCAGCAAGTGATGGTGAGTGTGCCTGAAGATATATGTGACTGTCCCGTAACACCGACACCGTCTCCAACGCCCACCATCACCCCGACACCCACCCGGACCCCTCTTTTCACCCCGACTCCGACTCCGCCGGTATCACCATCACCCACCCGGACGGCTACGCCGACACGATCCCCGACTCCGGCGCCAACTAGCAATTGTTCAGTAACCGGTACAAATATTCTCATGCCCTCAACTTACTATCGCCCCGGGGATCTTTGTTACTGTTATGTTGAGGTTTGTAATATGGAAGGCGGGCGATTGACCGGATATCCATTGTTTGTTGTTCTCGATGTGTTTGGCGCTTACTTTTTCGCCCCCAGTTTTTCTCAATCCATGGACAACTACCTTTCCCTTTACCCATTTTTTGATGTGGGTCAGACCGATGTCACAGTGATTTGGGAGTTTTCCTGGCCACCCGGTGCAGGATCCGTAAATGGGGTTCAATGGATTTCAGGAATCCTGAATCCTGAGATTACTGAAATCATTGGTGAATTTGATACGTTCACGTTCGGATGGGGCGTGTAAGGTCCGTTCCCCGTTCCCCGTTCCCCGTTGCCGGTACCTGTCATCCTGAGCGGAGTCGAAGGATGAACAGGCATGTTCCATTTCCGGTTGAGATACTTTTCTAAGCCCTTCGACTCCGCTCAGGGTGACCAACTCAGGGTGACCAACTCAGGGTGACCAACTCAGGGTGACCAACTCAGGGTGACCAACTCAGGGTAAGCCCCATAATGTTCAACTCTGAACTCTGCCTGCCCCGCCATAGCTGGAACAGCGGCGGAGGGAACTCTGAACTCCCCCCATATTTATCTTGTCAATCAAAATGGAATGACTTAGAGTCCTCTCCGGCTGGATCCAGGTATTAATTATTATTATTTTATGAGGGAGGAATCACCATGAGTTTGAATTCCAAAGATTATATTGAGATGGAAGATCATTTTGGCGCACATAACTATCATCCTCTGGATGTTGTTATTTCCAGAGCGAATGGCGTCTGGGTTGAGGATGTTGAAGGAAACCGGTATATGGATTTTCTGGCCGCCTATTCCGCGGTGAACCAGGGACATTGTCATCCCCGGGTGATTGACGCGCTGAAAAAGCAGGGTGAAACACTGACCCTGACATCCCGGGCATTTCGCAATGATCAGTGGCCGCTCCTGGCAAAAGAAGCCTGCGAATTGTTTGATTACGAGATGATTCTTCCCATGAATACCGGCGCTGAGGCTGTGGAAACAGCCATTAAGGCCGTCCGCCGCTGGGGGTATCAGGTCAAGGGCATCCCCGAAAATAAAGCCGAAATTATCTGTTGTGATAATAATTTTCATGGCCGGACCGTGACCATTGTCTCGTTCTCAACCGAAGATGCCTATAAAAAAGATTTCGGACCATTTACACCGGGATTTAAAACCATTCCCTATGGTGATGTCGATGCTCTGGAAAAAGCCATCAATTCCAATACGGCCGCATTTATGGTGGAACCCATTCAGGGTGAAGGTGGTGTGGACATTCCTCCCGATGGATACCTGCGAAACTGTTTTGAACTTTGTAAGAAAAAGAACGTGCTGTTCGTGGCGGATGAAATTCAGTCAGGCCTTGGCCGGACCGGCAAGATGTTTGCCTGCGATCACGAAGATGTTAAAGCCGATATGACCATCATCGGAAAAGCCCTTTCCGGTGGAACCGTTCCGGTCTCCGCCGTGCTGTCATCCCGGGAAATTCTGGGATTGATCCGACCCGGTGACCATGGATCCACTTACGGCGGCGCACCCCTTGGCTGTGCCGTCTCCCGAGCCGCCCTGCAGGTGCTGGTGGAGGAAAAATTGGTGGAGAAGAGCGCCGAACTGGGTGCTTATCTCATGGATGAACTCAGAAAGATCGAGAGTGATCATGTCGAAAAATATCGGGGCAGAGGGCTCTGGATCGGTATCGTCCTGAAAAAATCCGCCGGTGGCGCCCGCAGGTTCTGCGAAGCATTGATGAAAGAAGGGCTGCTCTGCAAAGAAACCCACGAAAACATCATTCGTCTGGCGCCGCCTCTTGTCATCACAAAAGATGAGCTTGACTGGGCGTTGAGCCGGATTAAAGACGTGCTGACAACTCTTTAGTGCCAAGTCAGCCGTGTATTGCCAAAATCGAATACCCGGCTGATATTGCACGACCTGGCGATTGTCGTGTTATCCTTGGATCCCTGCTGCGACAATTCATCATAGACACGACACGAGTTGAGCTATTTGCGTAGTTCGTGAAGCCACAATTGACAAGGGACGAGAAAGCGACCTTCCGCCTTCGCGCAAGGCTTCGGCGGGACAGGAAGATAAGTTTCCCCCAAGCCAAGATATGTGAAACAAGGAAATGTGAAATAAGATTTCTATGAAAAGAGGAATTTCACCCCAGTAAGCATTCGGGAAAAAGAACTAAAACCTCCCCCAACCCGCCTTCACCTGATGGTGATCTGTAACTATTTACTGAACAGATTCGGCGGGTATGCCCCCTCCATGCGCTGGCGCGATGGATGGGGCTGGTTTCAGCCAGTAATAATAATCGACGATAATGCGTCCGATGACATGCCGCAAAACCTCCCCTTCCATTGCGAAGCACATGGAGGGGGACCTGGGGGAGGTGTTTGAAAGTTTAGATGTGTTCCGAAATGTGAAAATGACACTAACCCGGATTGAATTATTTCTACTTGGCAAAAAACTCGTGTATCAAAAGATTTGCTAAAACTATCATCCTCCGTGTATTTTGAGAAGATATCTCGGGGGATGGATTGAATTGAGTGTACAACGCGAAGGAATGATCAGAGACCAGATTCAGAACCGGGGCGTGACGGATCAGAATGTTCTGAGTGCCATGTCCCAGGTGGATCGCACGCTTTTTGTACCGCGTAATCTGCGGGATCAGAGTTACCAGGACAGTCCTCTGCCCATTGGGGAAGGACAGACGATTTCACAGCCGTATATTGTGGCTCTGATGACGGCTCTGGCGGGTGTGGAACGTCATGAAAAGGTCCTGGAAATCGGAACAGGATCCGGGTATCAAACGGCTGTTCTGGCAGAAATGTGCGATCATGTCTATTCCATTGAAATTATTCAAGCCCTTCATGAACGGGCGGCGGAATTACTCAGTCAGCAGGGATATGACCGTGTTGAAACAGAGTGCAGAGATGGTTTTGCCGGATGGCAGGAAAATGCGCCCTTTGATGTGATTATCGTTACGTGCGCACCGCCCCGGGTACCGCCGCCGCTGCTGGACCAACTGGCTGAGGGTGGCCGTCTTGTGATTCCCGAGGGTAAATTCTGGCAGGAATTGAAGGTTTATCGGAAGGAAAAGGATAAAATTACTAGCCGCTCTGATATTTCCGTCCGCTTTGTACCCATGACCGGCCGAGCCGAACAATAAAGTACAGTGATTTATTGATTTAATCGTTAAATGGGATCCATTTCCGGTCCCGCCTTAGGGAACTATGTAAATAGCTTGGCTGGGATAGTGTATGCTCAGAGCATTGCCCCAAAAGGAAATCTCCAGAGAATGTTCATTCACTCCACTCAAACTTCCATTCCGCAAGGTTCCACATGATAGTGGTGATACCGGGATCCGTGACAGCGGCATACCAGGTGCCGGCGCCATATCCCGCATTTGCAGGCCAGAAAAATTCAGGCAGAGCATTCACTGTTGTGCTGCCTTGAGGGATATCCCGTGTATAATAATCAAAATCATTGAATCCGGGCAGGAAAAAGAACAGATTGCTGATATTCAACAATACAAACACCGGATAACCTTGATATGCATGGGTGTCAGCATTCCACAGGATGACATCGCAGTAAAACGGATCGCCTTCTGAGAATTCATGGCTGGGCATTTGAATATACAATTGTGAAAATTCCGGGAACCCGTCAAATTCATAGGCGCCCATATCATAAGCGCCGCCGGCCGGCCGGGCAGAATCGTCAAAATCGTGATCCGGAGCCTTTTGGACAGTACCGGTATCGATGCACGGTGAATCAGCCAGGATATGATAGTTATCCGATGCAGTGAACCTGGGATCCGCATTAATGTTTCCAGCACCCTCAAAACCACCATCGATATTGCTGTGGGTAACCGTAACTCTGGAATTTTCCACAGCCAGACTATCGGGAAGGTTGTTCCAGATAATGGTATTGGTAATGGTGAGATTGGTATCCAGGCAGTAAATACCACTTCCCGCCTGACTTTGGTTATTTGTAAATGTGCAATTAGTTATTTCCGGATAGGTTCCATCAATGCAGTAGATCCCTCCTCCCTGCAAGTCTGATTGGTTTCCGGTGAAAATACAGTTGGTCACGATCGGACTGAACATCCACAGGGTCAAAGCACCGCCTGTTCCCTCTGTCCGGTTCCCTGAAAACAGGCACCTGTCAAATTGGCTGTATCCCGCTAATGTTGCGCCGCCCCCGCCCTCGTTGTTGGATATAGTGCATCCCGTGTACCGGGAATCGCAATACACCTCAGAAAAACCCCCGCCGTTTGGACTGATGTTATTCGATATCAATGTATCATTCAGAACAGGTGATGATTGATAAAAAATGATGCCTCCACCGTTGGCGGCTGAATTTTGAATCACGGAACACCGCGTAAACGCCGGTCGACTGCTGTTGGTAAAATATACGCCACCACCCATGATTGCTGTGTTACCCCGGAATTCACAATCAGTGAATGCCGGGGAGGATTGCCTGCCATACACTGCACCACCGCGATCGCCCAATCCACCGATCAATGTCAGATTCGAGATTGTGATACCGTTGTCAAATGCAAAAAACAGATGAGAACCGGTTTCCTCTGCATCCCAGATCGTTGTGCCGGCATCAGCGCCGGTGATGGAAACATGACTCACCATGGGCAACGGAAATACCTCACCGGTCACACTGGGTGAGTAAGTGCCGGCAGCCACATGGACAGACAGCGGGTTAGCCGGCGTAGCACCTATCATGCTCAGGGCATGCTCCAGGGTTTTGAATGCTGTGTCCCAACTTAAACCGTCAGCCGTGTTATCACCGTCTTCAGAAACATAAATATCCTGCTGAATCAAGGTCAAATCAGACACGCATCCGTCCAGATTAAACATCTCCACCGGTGATACATAATAATCCGATGATGAACATCCGGAAAAATGATTGAAACCAGCCATGATCACTTCATTGTCCTCACCGGAACACACCAACTCACTGCCGGCTAATCCCAGGTTGTTCAGAAATTGATTTCCCGCATTTGCGGCGCCTCCGATGGTAGGCTGACCACCCGTCCGGCACTGAATCGCACCACCATACAATGCTCTGTTTGCCTGAAAAATACACGATTCAATTATCGGAGATGCATACGTAACGGATATGCCACCGCCACCCTCTGAATCATTTCCGAGAAATTCACAATCACGGATTACTGCATCCGATTTATTGCATGCAATTCCTCCTCCTGTGGTTTCCGCTGTGTTTCCATCAAAAATGCAACCCTCGATAAGTAATGGTGATTCATAACAGTAAATTGCCCCACCATTTCCCAAACTACTATTATCCCGGAAGGTGCAATCCTGTAAAATTGCAGAGGAATTGCTGAAGTATATGGCGCCGCCAAAACCAGCAACTTGATTGTCTGTTCCATTCAGGAAAAAATTACAGTTACGAATCAATGGTGAACTATGGGCACAATACATACCGGCGCCATGCAAATAGGAACCATTTTGCACCGTCAATCCCTGGATTACATCGGTGTTGTCCTGACACCCATCAATCAATAAAAATCCTGAACCATCATCTTCACAATCAATGACACAGGTTTCAGCACCGTTCTCAGACATGACTGTCAAATGCTTTTCATTACTATTCCAATGTAGATTTTTGTTTTCAGTACCTATATACGTGCCATCAGCTATCAATACGGTATCACCATCCAGAGCTGCATCGATTGCCGGTTGAATGGCTGCAAAATCAGCAGGTACACGAAAAACCGCGCACTTCACCCATACCGGTATTACAAGCATAACCAGGACTATCGCTATCAACTTTCTTGACATTTTCATCGATCCACCTCCCTCTTCTTGCCAAAATGTTTCCAATGTTCTAAACTTAGAATAACAATCAGGGATGAGTTTGACAAGGATTGGATCAAACAGGAGGAGGTGCCTGGTGAGGAAATTTGTTATTTCAAGTATCGTTTTACTGTTGGTTTGTTTGCCGATCATAGCAGCCGATGATGTATTATTCTCTGAAGAGTTTGATCCGGAGATGCTGCAGTTGAAACCGTTGGGTGATTATATGCTGGTTACGTTTCCCAACGGGTTTTACCCGGTTCGACCGGGGTGTCCGGAGTTGCCGGTTTTCAATCGTTTCATCGAGTTGCCGCCGGGTAAGAATGCTTTGGATATAGAAATTTTGAATATCCACTGGCAACGGATCCCCGGAGATATTATTCCAAGGCCTCAGCCGGAGTCGCAAATTTTCAGTGTGTCGGAAACAAAGCAGGTTCAAGTTAATCGGGATATTTATGAATCAGGCCGGGTGTATCCCGCATCACCGGTTCGATTTTGCGGTGAGATCCTCCGGGATGGGAAGCGTTTTGCTGCTGTTGAGATCTGTCCGGTTCGGTTTTTCCCGTCACAGAACCGCATTGAGAGAATAGTTGAGGTGCAAACCCGAATTCCGGTTCAAAATGTGAAGGAAGAGGTACATCAATCAGGTCCGGAAATGCAAATGCCGGATGAAAATGACTATTCGTATTTAATAATAACTTCAGAGGAATTTTCCGGAGCATTTGAACCGCTGGCGCTTTGGAAAACTCAAAAGGGCGTCAAAACAAGTATACAGACAATCGAATGGATTGAGCAGAATATTGCGGGATTGGACACGTCTGAGAAAGTCCGGAACTATATTAGAACTCAAAAACAGGACCACAATATTCGATATGTTCTTGTTGCAGGAACTAATAGGACATTGCCTTTCCGTAGGGTGTGGGCGTTTGACTGTGGAATGGGTAACAATGATTTGGGATCGGATCTGTATTATTCAGATCTTGATGGTACTTGGAATCAGGATGGTGATGAATTGTTCGGTGAACTTGAGGATGGCGTGGATCTTGTTCCGGATGTGAGTGTCGGCAGAGCCTATGTGGATCAGTTGGCGGATGCTGAAACATTTGTAAGTAAAGTACTGCAATATGAGCGGTTCCCGCCGGTAGGTTATGCAACAACAGCATTATTTTTGGCAGAAATTCTCTGGGATGAACCATTTACCGATGCCGGTGTTCATAAAAACATGATTGATGATCACAGTTTTCCGGAGGTTTTCGATCCCATTACCAAGTTGTATAAAACTCTGGGTAACGAAAATTTTGAAACGGTGTTCAATGCACTGAATGCAGGTGGTAATTTTTGCAATCATGACGGTCATGCAGGACCCGGGGGATGGGGTATTGGGGATGGTGCTTTTAATACCAGTCACGTTATGCAATTAAGAAATGAGCAGCGATTATGGATTGTATATTCCGTCGGGTGTTTATCAGCCAAGATGTCTGGTCGATGTATGGCAACATATTTCACGAACAATCCTGACGGTGGCGCGGTCGCCTATATGGGTAATTTCAGTTATGGCTGGGGCATGCCGGGAAATCCCGGATTCGGGATCTCCGATGTCTATGAATCCAAATTCATGGAATTGGTGTTCCAATCGGACAATCCCCATTTGGGGGATATTTTTGCGGCATCAAAGGCGTATTTTATTCCTCAATGCCGGGAAGCCAACGTGTATCGATGGGTGCAATATGAGTTCAATTTGGTGGGTGATCCTGAAATGCCTTTGTGGACACAAGAACCGATGATACTTCAGATTAACCATCCCCTGTCCATTGCGCAGGAAACGCGGGAAATGCCGGTCTGGGTCAGTTTCAATGGTGACGGTATTGGAAATGCAACCGCCTGCATATATCGGGAAGGTGAATGTTTTGAAGTGGTAAACACCGATGCAAACGGCCAGGTGTTGCTGGATGTGCCTGCCGGGATAACCGGTGCATTGACTCTGACCGTGACTGCACCCAACTGCCTGCCTTATCAGGTTGAGATAGCCGTCGATGGTGTCCCGGATCTCAGGGTTATGGAAATGACGTTCATTGATGGCGGGACTTCAACAAGCGTTGGGAATGAAGACAACATTGCTGAACCGGGTGAAACAATTGATATCTATCCGGTGCTTAAAAGTTTTGGCAGTGAAGCAGTAAACAATGTCACGGCGGAATTGTCTGTTTCAGATCCGGATATCACAGTAATAACAGGTACTGCATCGTATAGCGCCATTGACCCCCAGGCAGAAGCCGGTCCTGATCAGGCGTTTGTGCTGGCTATTCAGGATACTTGCCGGGCGAATCGACCGGTGAAATGTAATCTGGTTATTCGTTATGACACCGTGGAGCAGACTGTAACATTCAACCTGTTGATCGCTAAACCGGTTCTGAAATGTGCCGGGTTCGTTGTCTATGATTTTTATCCCAGCGGAGATGGTGATGCAATCCTGGAACCGGGTGAAACCGCGTTCATCAATGTGATGCTGGAAAACACCGGTCTGGGAAATGCCTATGATGCTGAAATCTCCATTGATCCAACCGGTCAGCATATTATATGCCATGATGCTTCGGTTCGGTTTCCAGATCTGATCCCTGGTAATTGTGTGTATGGATTTCATCGGTTTTGGGTATCTGTGGCGGATACGGCTCCGGTATCCGGGTGGATGCCCCAGTGGAATATGACATGGCAGTCAGACAAGTATACGGATACAGCCATTGATCTGAATCTCCCTGTCGGCAATTGTGGGTTTAGTGATGATGTGGAAACAACAGAATTTCAATGGGTGCCGGAAGGGCATGACTTTGGCTGGAGCCGGTCAGAAACCCGGGTAAGTTCCGGATCCTGGGCATGGTATTGCGGATCTGTATCTGAGGGGCAGTATGGTTATGACATGAATTGTTCATTGACCAGCCCGGAAATTTATATTGCGCCGGGCGCCACGCTTTCCCTGAACCGATGGTTTGATTTTCCAATGTACGGTGCCGATGGATTGAATGTTGAAGTCCTGGATGGTGACCAATGGATTATTATTGGATTTATCGGGGGAGGTGGGGCGCTCAACATGCAAAGTGACTGGAAAACAGACATCTATGAGTTGCCGGTAGAAAATGTGTCAACACAAATCAGGCTAAGATTCTGTTCTGATTCATTCGATATTGCTGAGGGAATATACGTTGACGATATCAGGGTGTCCGGCGGCACCGGATTACCATGGTGTAGCGAACCACCGGTGCCGAATGGTGATGAGTTGGCATGCGATTCCAATGGTGTGACTTTGAATATGCCCGCCACCATTTTCAGGCCCGGTGATGACTGCCGTCTGGATGCCTGGGTCTGTAATGCGGAATCCCATATTGTCAGTGATCACCACTTGTTTGTAATTCTGGATGTGTTCGGTAATCTGTATTTTGCACCTGTCTGGTCATCTGAACCCGGTTACTTCTCAGTCGATTTCATGCCGGGCTCAGTACCTGTCGAAATTCTGCCGGCCTTTACCTGGCCCGAAGGTGTGGGCACAACAACTGGACTGATGTTCTGGGCAGGCATCGTTGATCCTGTATCCGGGAACCTGTTTGGCGACTACGATTACTGGGAATTCGGTTGGATAGAGTGATTTAAGCGGAAATAGCAGGCGATTGCCGATTCACTTGTTAAAGGGGATTCGTTTCCGGTCCCGAACCTTGGCGACCGGAACATCGGTTGCAAACATCTGAAGATTGAAAAATGCCCGGCTGGAATCACGATCCACAACACGGACCGGCCATTCGTCGTTTAACTCCTCCAGGGTATTCTCCCAGGCCCGGAGACCGATATCGTTTTTCAGTTGATCAAGATTTCCATCCGGAATGGCATACAGGTTGAAGTCCCGAAACCCTCTCCAGATCAAATTGGAAACGGTCTTATCCGCCTCCAGTCGGGTGACGACAACGGTGGGTCCGTTGCTGACCAGTATAATATATGCGTTCATGGATTCCTCCTGTCTGAAACGGGTTCTGTTATATTCGTCTAATATTACTATCCGGTTTTTTGCAAGTTGTGTCAAAACCTATTAGGAATCATTTATGATGTTTGCTGTTTGTTATTGCAATTATTTAACGAAACAGGAGTTAAACCCCTCCGGTGATTCAGCGTTTTTCCGGGATAACGTAGAATATTCCCGGCCCATATTGTATCGGATAAACCACTCGGTTACATTCAGTAACTAAGTTTCGTCTTTGTAAGTTGACAACCTTTCTATCCATTCATAAGATGCACCCATCGAATTTCGGTCCGGGAACACGAATTCAGGAGGAAAAACAGTGAAGGGATTGATATTAAGCGGCGGAAAAGGCACGCGATTGCGGCCTCTCACTTATACACGGGCAAAACAGTTGGTGCCTGTGGCAAACAAACCGGTTTTGTATTACGGCATTGAGGCGATTACCGCTGCCGGTATCACGGATATCGGCATTATTGTCGGGGATACCCGGAAAGAGATCAAGGAGGCGGTGGGGGACGGTTCCCGTTGGGGCGCCACAGTGACTTACATCGAACAGGACGCACCCCTGGGTCTGGCACACGCTGTGCTGACGGCGGAAGATTTTCTGGGTGACGATCCTTTCGTCATGTACCTGGGTGATAATCTTATTCTTGATGGGATTTCTTCTCTGGTCCATGACTTTGCCACCGGTGATGCCAATGCACAGATTCTTCTGGCAAAAGTGCCCAATCCTGAACAGTTCGGCGTTGCAGAACTTGTGGATGGACGGATTCATCAACTGGTGGAAAAACCCCGGGAACCCAAAAGTGATCTTGCTCTGGTCGGGGTTTATATGTTTGACAAGACCATTTTTGAAGCCGCCCGGAAGATTCAGCCGTCTCCCCGGGGTGAGTTGGAGATCACCGATGCCATTCAGAAACTCATTGATCTTGACTACAAGGTCAATCCATACGTGGTAAAAGGCTGGTGGAAGGATACAGGGAAACTGGAAGATATGCTGGAAGCCAACCGCATGGTCCTGGACCGTATGGAAACGCGCCTTGATGGCTCTATCGATCCCAATTCAGAAATTCACCACAAGGTTATCGTGGAACCAGGCGCTCAAATTATACGTTCCACCATCAGGGGACCGGCTATTATCGGCGCTAATTCTCAAATTATCGATGCGTATATCGGTCCGTTCACAGCGATTCAGCACGATTGTGTGATTCGGGCAGCTGAGGTTGAACATTCCATTATTCTCGAAAAAGCAAAAATAGAAGAAATTGACGTTAGAATTGAGGACAGTCTCATCGGCCGATTTGTTGAGTTGAGGAAATCAAAAATTAAACCCCGGGCTTTACGATTTGTTCTGGGTGATCGCAGTGTTGTCGGGATTCTATAAGGAGTAATTATGATAGACGGAGTTAAAACAAAAAAACTGAATCTTATCCCGGATGAACGGGGTTATCTCATGGAGATGTTACGATCGGACTGGGATGAATTTGATACCTTCGGTCAGGTATATATAACAGCAGTCAATCCCGGTGTGGTGAAAGGCTGGCATTTTCATAAACTGCAGTCGGATTTTTTCATCTGCGTGGCTGGAATGGCAAAAGTTGTCCTCTATGATTCCAGACCGGATTCTTCCACTCATGGTGAGGTCAACGAGTTTTTCCTGGGCGCTCTCAATCCCATGCTCGTAACGATTCCCCCGGGTGTGTGCCACGGTTTCAAAGGGATTTCCACTGAGATGACTCTCATTGTCAATGTCCCCACCCGAACCTATAACTACGATACACCGGATGAATACCGTCTGCCGGCACATACGGATGAAATACCCTATGATTGGAGTCAAAAAGATGGGTAAACGATTTTTAGTTACCGGCGGCGCCGGTTTTATCGGATCAAACTTTATTCACTATCTGCTGAATAAATACCCGGGATCTCAGGTTATCAATCTTGATATACTGACATATGCAGGCAATCTTGAAAATCTGACCGCCGTTCAGGACAACCCTGACTATCGCTTTGTTAAAGGGGATATCTGCGACGCTGACATAGTGGATGAGATCATGAGTTCCGGAATTGATTTTGTGTATAATCTCGCCGCGGAAACCCATGTGGATCGATCCATTCTGGAACCCTCCGCCTTTATCCGGACAGATGTCCTGGGTACCCATGTGCTGCTTGAATCCGCAAAAAAACATAATGTTCAGCGGTTTATTCAGATTTCCACCGATGAAGTGTATGGTTCCATTGATAAGGGATTTTTTAAAGAAACGGATCCACTCAGCCCATCCAGTCCCTATTCTGCTTCAAAAGCCGGTGGTGAGTTACTGGTGAAATCATTCTTTACCACGTACGATTTTCCGGTGATTATCACACGGGCATCAAATAATTACGGACCCTATCAATACCCTGAGAAACTGATCCCCCTTTTTGTGACCAATGCGCTGGAGGATCAGGCGCTGCCCATGTACGGTGATGGTCTCAATGTCCGGGATTGGTTATTCGTGGAGGATCATTGTCAAGCGCTGGATATCGCAGGGCAGCATGGGGAACCCGGTGAGATATACAATATCGGGGGATCAAATGAACACACCAATCTTGAAATCACCCATCGCATTCTCTCACTGCTTGATAAACCGAAATCGCTGATTCAAACCGTAAAAGACAGACCCGGTCATGATCGCAGGTATGCCATTGATTCATCGAAGATCGGATCCCTGGGCTGGTCACCCCGCCACGATTTTGAACAGGGAATGGAAGCAACGGTGAAATGGTATTGCGATAACATGGACTGGTGGCGGAAACTTAAACTGAAAAACAAAGAGTTTAAAGAATATTATAATCAGTGGTACAGCGAAAATCTCGGAATGAAAAAATGAAGATTTTAGTTACAGGCGGCCGCGGGATGCTGGGACAGGATCTGGTGCGGGAACTTGAGCATCTGGGGACGATTCTGCCTGTTGATCTGGAAGAGTGTGATATAACCGATCCGTTGCAGACAGCATCGGTTGTGAAAGAATTTCAGCCGGATCTGGTGGTGCATGCCGCCGCCTACACCCGGGTGGATGATTGCGAAACTGATACGGAAAACGCGTTTCGAACAAATGTCACCGGCACGGAAAATGTTGCAGAAGCGTGCCGGAACAATGATGCATGGATGATATATTTTTCCAGCGATTATGTTTTTGACGGTACATTGAACCGTGGGTATACCGAACAGGACAATCCGAATCCAATTTCACAATACGGCCGCAGCAAGCTTGAAGGGGAACGCTGCGTGCAAAAGCATCTTCCCGGGCAGTCCCTGATTATCCGCACCTCCTGGCTGTTCGGGATTTACGGCGAAAATTTCATAAAAACCATCCTGAAAATAGCCTCAGAAACACCTCATCTGACAATCGTTGATGACCAGGTGGGTTCCCCGACATATACCCGGGATCTGGCAGCAGGTGTCGGGACCCTTGTGGAGCGAGATGCCCGGGGGTTGTATAATATGACCAATACCGGTGAAACATCCTGGTACGGGTTTGCCCGGTATTTTGTCAAAAAAATATACCCAAAGGTGACTCTGGACCCGATCTCTACAGACCAATACCCCCGGCCGGCATCCCGGCCTGCCTACTCGGTCCTGGCACCGGGAAAACTTATACAGGATTTTCAATTTACTTTACCCCACTGGCAGGATGCCGTGGATCGGTATCTGGCGGAAACACGTTCGATATCCGGATAAAACAAAGGAGAATACCATGAGAGTTCTCATCACAGGAATTACAGGATTTGCAGGCAGTCATCTTGCTGACTATATATTGAAAAATTATCCGGAGGTGGAGTTGTTCGGGATCTATCGATGGCGAAGCCGGACGGAAAATATTGAGCATGCTCTGAGCCGATTCAAGAATGTGGAGTGTGATTTGAGGGATGCCTCAAGTGTTCGGCGCGTTATGGAAGAAATTCAACCGGACCGAATCTTTCATCTCGCAGCGCAAAGTTTTGTTCCGTCGTCATGGACGGCACCCAGCGAAAGTGTTGTCACCAATGTTATCGGCCAGATCAATATTTTTGAGGCTGTTCGGGAATTGAAACTTGATCCCTGGATCCAGATCGCCTGCTCCAGCGAAGAATACGGGATGGTCTATTCAGATGAGGTGCCCATTAAAGAAACCAATCCCCTGAGACCGCTTTCACCCTATGCCGTGAGTAAAGTGGGACAAGATTTTCTCGGGTATCAATACCATATGAGTTACGGTCTGAAAATTATTCGTACCCGGGGATTTAATCATACCGGTCCCCGGCGGGGTGATGTGTTTGTCTGCTCTGATTTCGCCAAACAGATTGTGGAGATCGAGAAGAAAAAACGTGATCCAATCATTTATGTCGGCAATCTTGAAGCGAAACGGGATTTCACGGATGTTCGGGATATGGTCAGAGCGTACTGGCTGGCTCTCGAAGGTAATTGTGAACCCGGTGAAGTGTATAATATTGCTGCCGGAAGCTGTTGGGAGATCAGTAAAGTGCTGGAAATGCTCCTGGAAAGTTCAAATGTTCAGATTGAGGTCCGTCAGGATGAATCCCGGCTCAGACCCTCGGATGTACCCATTCTTCTCGGGGATAACACCCGGTTCAAACAGGCAACGGGCTGGGATACCACCATCCCGTTTGAACAGACCCTGCAGGACATACTGGAGTATTGGCGGGGACGTATTCATTGATCGAAAACGGATCTGATGACACGATTATAATCAGCGGCGGCAGCGGGTTTGCAGGACGACATCTGGCTGCCCGGCTGATCCCTGAGTGTCGTCATGTCCATCTCATGGATAAAATGGGATCTCTTCCGGCATCCCTTTCTCAGTTTAAGGAAAAAATCACGGTCCACCAGGTTGATCTGACGGCGCCACGGGGTTTGGCGCAGATGCTCGAGGAGATCAGACCTCAGGAAATATATCACCTGGCCGGTATCGCCAATGTGAAACACTCATGGGATGGAGAAGCGGTGACATTCCAGGTGAACGTGATCGGTGCCGTCAATCTTGTGTCAGCCATCGGGCATGCAAATCTCAATACCCGGCTGCTGATCGTGGGTTCCGGAGAAGTTTATGGTGATGTATCCGCTGAGAATCAGCCCATAGAAGAGAGCTGTTCGGTATCCCCCCGCAGCCCGTATGCTGCCAGTAAAGTATGCCAGGAAGTGGCAGTACGGCAAATGTCCCGTCATATTCAGGGGAAAGTGGTCTATGTCCGTCCTTTCAATCATATCGGCCCGGCCCAAAACCCCAGTTTTGTGGCATCTGATTTCGCCCGGCAGGTTGCACGGATTGAGCAGAATCTTCAACCTCCCGTCATCCGCGTGGGAAACCTCTCTGCACGCCGTGATTTTACGGACGTCAGGGACACCGTTGATGCGTATGTCTGTGCGTTGAGAGATGGTGGTGACCAAACTATTTACAACGTGAGTTCAGGCCGTTCCCTTCCCATACAGTATCTGCTGGATTATTTTCTTTCCCTGAGCAGTAAATCCATTGAGGTCGTTGTGGATCCTGACAAGTTTCGCCCTGCCGATGTCGCCATGTTGTGTGGTTCCTTCAAGCGGCTTCACCGGGATACCGGATGGCAACCGGGCCGCGCCATTGATGAAACACTGTCCGGGGTTTTGAACTATTGGCGGCAGCAGACGCAAAGCAATTGAGGGGTTCACCAAGGCACTATTCAGCCTCCGGGGACGAACCACCTGATTGAATAGGTTTCCCGCAAGCGGAAAACTTCGGTCGCTGATCACTGGCTCACTAGTTAACTGGCAACTGACCACTGGCTCACTGGCTAACTGGCTAACTGGCTAACTGGCTAACTGGCTAACTGGCT
>SWBY01010172.1_pt1 | contig 21807 bp, 13 predicted proteins | sample 4693071 | NCBI WGS metagenome assembly SWBY01 (sample SAMN10267273, study PRJNA491770) | bioreactor metagenome | isolation source: DHS bioreactor inoculated with marine methane seep sediment | place: Japan: Omine Ridge, Nankai Trough | collected 2006-05-06 | reverse complement strand
AACTGAGCCTGTTTGGAAAATTCAAAGATGCAAATTATTACCGTGCATTCCAACTTATCAATGAAAAAGCATCGGAAAACTAAGAGTGATAAAAATGTCTACAAACGTTAAGATCGAAGACCTGTTCGAGAAAGATATACGAAGAACCATTAATGGAGTTATCAAAGTAGACCAATATGATGATGCTAATGTTTTCACTGAACTTGATGAATATGTGGTCACAAAGGAATCGTTGAAGCATTTTGATAACTTCTTTGACAGATATTATGGTGCTACACAGGTGCCGACTGATAAGATTGGAGTCTGGGTGTCCGGGTTTTTTGGTTCAGGTAAATCACATTTTATTAAGATCCTGTCATACCTTCTGGAAAATAAAAAGGTTTATGGCAAATCCGCCCTTGATTTTTTTGAGAATAAGATCACTGACCCCCAGATGTTCAGTACCATAGAAAAATCAGTAAAGTGTGGTGCAAAGGATGTTATACTCTTTAATATCGATTCCAAAGCAGGTGACAGCAAGGAACGAATTGTCAATATATTGATGAGAGCGTTTAATGAGTATAGGTTTTTCTCAGGGGATGTCTTGTGGATCGCAGAACTCGAAGAAGACCTGCAGGATAAAGGGCTTTATGATAATTTCAAAGAAGAGGTTAGAAAAATAAGTGGGAATGCATGGGAAGAGGTCAGAGATCGTTATTCCTTTGAGCAGGATGACATTATTGATGCTCTTACTAATTGTGAATACCAGAGCAGAGAAGCATCTGTGCGAATGTTTGAGAATGACGGACAAAACTACCATCTTGATGTTGAGAAGTTCGCAAAGAAGGTTGAGAAATATTGCAGTTCAAAGGGTGATGACCACCAGGTTATTTTCCTTGTGGATGAGATCGGGCAGTATGTTGGTGAAGATAGTGAGTTGATGCTTAATCTTCAGACTGTTGTGGAAGAGCTTGGTACGATACTTCGGGGGAAGGCATGGGTGATCGTTACATCCCAGGCGGATATTGATGCAGTTACGAAGGAAAAGGTTAAAGGATATGATTTTTCCAAGATCCAGGCTCGTTTTGATACGCGACTTAGCCTGTCGAGCGCTAATGTGGATGAGGTTATCAAGAAGAGGATACTGCTTAAGAAGGAACAATACAGGGAGATGCTTGCTTCATTATATGCTGGTAAAAAGACGATTTTGAAAAACCTGATATCTTTTTCAAAGGGCAGCGCAGAGATGAAGACATACAGGGAAGAGAATGATTTTGCAGATGTCTATCCTTTTGTTCCGTACCAGTTCAATCTCTTGCAGAAGGTGTTTGAAAAGATAAGAGCTACCGGATTTACGGGGAAGCATCTGGCAAAAGGGGAGCGCTCAATGCTTAGTGCATTTAAGGAAGCGGCTGAGGGTTATGGGGAATGCGACATCGGTGTGTTGGTCCCGTTCCATTTGTTTTATAATACTGTTGAGAGTTTCCTTGATCCTATTATTACAAAGACGATCAAGCAGGCAGAAGAGAATGATCACCTTGAGGATCATGACTGTGATATTCTGAAGACACTTTTCATGATACGGCATGTCAAGGAGATCCAGCCCAATCTTGATAATCTTGTGGTGCTGTCTATTTCAAGTCTTGATGAGGATAAGCTGAAATTGAGGGAGAGGGTTGCGGGTTCCCTGCAGAGACTGGAGGCGCAGACCCTTATCAACAAATCCGGCGATACGTTCCATTTCCTGACGAATGAGGAGCAGGAGATTAATCGGGAAATTAAGAATATCGATATTGAGAAGCATTTGATACTTGATGAGATATACGATGTGATCTATAATTCCAATGATATCTGCCCTGATCGGTACAAGGATTATAAGTTCAACAAATCTGTTGATGAGAAGGTCAAAACCTTTGGTAATGCGGACCTTTTGATCAAGTTCCTGACACCTCGTTCCGAGGAGATGATGCGTGGTAGCGGACAGCGATCCCTGGAAGGGGATAATCTCAGCAATATTGATTCTACTGATACTTTATTGTTCATTTTCCCGAGGGATATCAAGTTTGTTGATAATATTAAAAAACGTCTTCAGATCGATAAGTACCTTAAGCAGAACAGTTTGAGCAGGAACGATTCTGAGATCCAGAGTATATTGTTGGCAAAACGTCAGGAGATGGAGAAATTAAAGGATTCTTCGATTTCGGCGATTTATGATGGTGCCCGGGATGCGAGGATATTCATTGATGGTAAGGAAGTTACTTCTATTGATAAGAAGAATCCGAAGGAGAGAGTTAAGGAAGGATTTGACATTCTGGTCAGGAATGTTTACAGTAAATTTGGTTATGTTACGAAGAATTATGAGTCTGATACTGAAATACTACGAATATTAAGGTCTGACGATCTTGAGAAGTTCGGTGTGGGAAAATCTGAAACCAATAGGCTGGCACTTGATGAGGTGTTGACTTATATTTCGATACGTTGTGAGAGAAATACTACTGTTGTTTTGAAGGACCTTAAGGAGCATTTCACGGGAAAGCCCTATGGGTGGAAGGATCTGACCATATCCGGGCTTGTTGCGACTTTATTTATTGGCGAAGATGTGAAATTGCGATATCAAAAGACCTATCTTGTGTCAAATGCGGAGGAGATTACGAAGTATCTCACCGGGAGGGAGGATGCTGGTAAGATTATCATTGAGATGCGTAAAAAGACGGGGCTTGAGATTATCAATTCTGTGAAGTCTATCTTGAGGGATGAGTTCGATAAGACTGATATTCCTGAGAAAGAGAATGACCTATACAGTTTCTCGCATAACTTGCTCGAAGATGAATTAATGCGTGTTAAGGAGATCTCTGGTAAATATGCGGAGGGCAAGTATCCGGGAAAAGAGATCATTGAGAGTTATGCTGTGTTCCTGAAGACCCTGCTGGAGGTTACGGACCCGTCTTCTTTCCTTAAGAAGGCGTCTGAGGAGAGGGATGAGTTGATCGAACAGCGCCGGACGGTTGAACCGGTTATGTCGTTCTTTGGCAGTGTGCAGGTGGAGATATTCAGGCGGCTTTCCAGGGAAGTTGGAAATTACAAGAGAAATGTGCAATTCCTGAGCGAAGATGCAAGATCCGATGTTGATAGGATCGAGGAGATACTCAGCTCGGATGAGCCGTATTCACAGATAAAAGACCTGACGCAACTTGAGAGCAGGATAAATATGTCTCTTGAGGAGTCGTTGTCGAACCTGAAACATGAGTTGCAGGAAAAGATTCGGTCTGCTATGGAAGACCTCGAAAGAGAACTTGCCGGCTACGCTAGTTTCTCTGATGAGTTCAAACGCTCTGTGATGCAACCTTTTAATGATGTAGAGAAAAACGCTGCAGGGTCGGATGATTGTACGTATGTAAAACTCCAGATAGGAAACATTGACGAGCTGTCCGGCAGTGCTTATGAGAAGATCGAATTCGAGAAGCAGATAATCAGGGAAAGAATGGGTGAAGATGCTACCGAGGGAATCAAGGTCACTCCTGTGAAGGTCATTACCGGCACTTCATTGTTCAGAACAACGAAGGATATCGAAACCAAAGAGGACCTTGATGCGTACCTTGAGAAACTGAGGGCAGTTATGCAAAAGCATCTGGATGATAATAATAAGATCAAGGTGCTGTGAGTATGGGTATGGATAAAAAGAAGATCGCACAGTTTTCTGATGCCCTCAGAAATAGGCTCTTAGATGATACAACGAAGAGGGCAAAGTACTATAGAATTCTTCCTGATAGTATCCAGAGTGTGGATAATGAGTTTGAGGATTCCATTGTTATAGGTGGCAAGGTCTTCAATAGTAATATCAAGGACAAGAGGGAGCAACTTGTACACGAGATCAAGGAAAAAGGCTACGCACAGGTCATGGACGAGGTTACATACACATGGTTCAATCGTTTTGTTGCCCTTAAGTTCATGGAGGTTAATGGCTATCTTCCTTTGAAGGTTTTCTCCTCGGAAGATGCGAGCAAACACGAGCCTGACATCCTCACACAATCCCTGAACCTTGATTTTCTGAACATTGACCGGAACAAGGTAATGGACCTGAAGTCAGAGGGAAAGGATGAGGAACTGTACCAGCATCTCATTCTTAGCCTGTGCAATTACATGAATAAGATCATGCCGTTCCTGTTCGAGCCAATCGAGGATTATACGGAACTGCTGTTTCCTGAGAAGCTCCTGCATACGGATTCCATACTTGGGGTTCTGAATGATATTATTGATGAAGGGGACTGGAAGGAAGTTGAGGTTATCGGGTGGATATACCAGTATTATATAGCTCCCAGGAAGGAGAGGGTGTTCAAGGATCTGAAGAAGAATATCAAGATCAAGAAAGAAGATATTCCTGCAGCTACACAGTTGTTTACACCTCACTGGATCGTCCGCTACCTGGTGGAAAACTCCCTTGGGCGTTTGTGGATGCTCAATCGCCCTCACTCCCGTTTATTCGAGCAGATGGAATATTACATTAAACCAGAGCAAACTGAAACCGATTTTCTGAAAATCAATTCCCCGGAAGAGATCAAGGTTTGCGACGACGCCTGCGGTTCAGGACACATGCTGGTCTATACCTTTGATCTGCTGTATTCCATCTACGAAGAGGAAGGTTACAGCCACTATGAGATTCCAGAAAAAATTCTGACCCACAACCTTTTCGGTATTGAGATTGACAAGCGTGCAGGTGAACTGGCTGCCTTTGCCCTAGCCATGAAGGCCAGAAGAAAGCACCGCAATTTCTTCAGCAATCCAGTCCAGCCCAATATCTGCGCTCTGCAAAGCATCTCTTTTGAGGATGATGAACTGCGGTCGTATATAGCAGCCATCGGCAGCAACCTGTTCACCGCGGAACTACAACGCACTTTACTCCTGTTCGAGGAGGCTGACAACTTTGGCTCCCTCATCCGCCCGACAACCACGAATGTATCGGACATCCGGCACATGCTTAACGAGAAGAACTTATCCGGCAACCTAACACTCTTTACCACCCACCAAAAAGTGCTCAAGGTCCTGGAGCAGGCTGATTACCTCAGCCCAAAATACCATGTTGTCATTGCCAACCCGCCGTACATGGGTGGCAAGGGCATGAACGCAAGGTTGAAGACATTCGCACAGGACAATTACCCAAACAGCAAGTCAGATTTCTTTGCCATGTTTATAGAGCGTAATCTCGACATGGCGATTCAAAAAGGCATGGTTGCAATGATAACCATGCAAAGCTGGATGTTCCTTTCATCCTTTAAAAAACTCCGATATAAAATCCTGAATAACGACACTATCCTATCCATGTCACATCTTGGTCCACGAGCTTTTGACAGCATCAGCGGTGAGGTCGTTTCAACCACAGCATTCGTTATCGAAACTGAACACCACGAGAATTTCAAAGGGGGTTACCTGCGGCTCATTGACGGAAGAAATGAAGCAGAAAAGGAAGCTGAACTCAAAGCCCAAAAATCTGAACCATTTTATGCCTCCTCCGCCGACTTCAATAAAATCCCAGGGAGCCCGATTGCGTATTGGGTGAGCAAGAATATAGTAAATGCATTTGATAATTTTCAAAATATTGGCCAAATATCCGTAGTTCGAAAAGGCCTTGTAACTCTAGATGATGCAAGATTCATTAAAAGTTGGTATGAGCCATCCTATGACAACATTTGTTTTGGAACACAAAATCGCTTTGAAAGCCAGCAATCGCTGAAAAAATGGTTTCCAATCAATAAGGGTGGAGGATATCGAAAGTGGTATGGATTTAATGAGAATGTAATAAATTGGAAAGATGATGGGGAAGAGCTAAAGGACTTTATAGTGGAAAAATACAAAGGTGGCAGTTATACAAAAGAAATAAGAAGCGAAAATTATTATTTCAGGGAAAACATAACTTGGGGTAGTGTTACATCCGGTCCTGCAAGTTTTAGATACACTCCGATTGGATTTCTGTTCAGCTCTTCTGGTCCATCTGTTTTCCTAGAATCTGGCATATTTGTTTTGTGTGGGCTTCTAAACTCTGTAATTTCAAGGAAGATATTAGAAATTTTCTCTCCAACATTAAGTGTTTTATCCGGAGATGTCGCTAAAATTCCTTACTATATGAAGATGGAATATCAAAATGATATTAATCAAGTCGTTAATCAATGCATCGACATCTCAAAAGAAGAATGGGACTCCCGTGAAACCAGCTGGGACTTCACCACAAACGAACTCCTGCGCCACAAAACCACAAATAGGATCGAAGATGCCTACAACACTTATTGCACCTACTGGAAAGACCAGTTCTTCAAACTCAACACAAATGAAGAGGAACTCAACCGCATCTTCATCAACATCTATGACCTTTCAGACGAGCTCACACCGGATGTCCCATTAGAGGACATAACACTCCTGAAAGATGAAGCTGACATAAAAGACGGCAAGCTCGTGTTCAAAAAAGAGACGTTGGTCAAGCAGTTCATCTCCTATGCAGTGGGCTGCATGTTCGGGCGCTACTCACCTGACAAAGAAGGGCTCATCCTTGCAAACCAGGGGGAGACCATTGATGATTTCAGAGAGAAGATGCCGGAAGCCTCGTTTATGCCGGATGACGATAACATCATCCCCATACTTAAGGATGAATACTTCACAGACGACATCGTGGGGAGGTTCAGGGAATTCTTGAAAGCCACATTCGGGGCAGAGAGCCTTGCCGAGAACCTTGAATTTATTGCCGGGGCGCTGTCGAAGTCGAAGAAGGGCGGTGGGTCGCCTGAGAAAGTGATACGGGACTATTTTCTTAAGTCGTTCTTCAAAGACCATGTTAAGATGTACAAGAAAAGACCCATCTACTGGCTCTTCACATCAGGCAAGGGTAGGGGGTTCAATGCGCTGGTGTATATGCACAGGTATAATCGGGAGACGCTGGCTAAGATGAGGACTGATTATCTGCTTAAACTTGAGGATAAGCTTGACGCAAGGATTGGGATGCTGTCAGGAGAAGGAAATGAAAATCAGACAGATAAGCCGCCGTTATCAGAAAGAGACAAGCAGGAGATAGGTAAGCTTTCGAAATTGATCGATGAGCTTACAGATTATGATGCAGTTTTGAATAATAAGGCACTGGAGTTTATTGAGATTGATCTTGATGACGGGGTTGTGGTGAATTATGCGAAGTTTGAGGGATTAGTTGGGGAGATATGATTATTAAACTCATAATTCTAATCAATTTGCTAAAATAATTACAAAGAGGTATAAAAATGCAAGATTATGCTCGAGAAACTGTAAAGAACGTTGTTGATAAAATTAATGATAAATATTTCCTTCCAGACATTCAGAGAGATTTTGTCTGGAAGCCTATACAGGTCTATACATTATTTGACTCATTGTTGAGAGACTACCCCATTAGCACTCTATTGTTTTGGAACCTTAATGGTAAATATATCGATGAAAACAAGATTAAAAAATTAAAATTTGTTAATAAAAGTAATGCTAAAAATGAACTAGACACTTCAATAAGTACAGACAAGGAATATTCTTTAGTTTTGGATGGGCAACAACGTTTAACTACATTTTACCTCGTTTTAAAAGGAAATTATATTAATAGAAATAAACCATATGATTTGTATTTTAACCTTTTAAGCGGGGAAGAAGAAGATGATGGCATTCTGTATGAATTCAAATTTTTTAACAGTGATAAAGGCGAAAGCTTTGATGAAAAAGATGGTGAGAATGGAAATGTGAAAATTTGGTTTAGAGTAAAAAATATCTATACAATAGAAGATATTTTCAATGTTGAATCCACACTCAAAGATAAGATAGAAAATAAATATAATATTGAACTTTCAAATAAACAAAAAAAAGTAATACAAAAATTACTACATGTCTTAAAATATGAGCAGATTATTTATTTCTATCCAGAGACTGCACAAGATTATGACAAAGTTTTAGATATTTTTGTAAGGACCAATTCTGGTGGTACAAAATTAAGTTATTCGGATTTACTCTTTTCAACAATAAAATCACGATGGGAACAAGCAAGAGAGAATTTTGATGAATTGGTTTCAAATTTAAATGATAATGAACGATATGATTTTAGCAACGATTTTATTTTAAAAAGCATTTTATTTATAAATGCAACAGATATAGCTTCATTAAGATATAAGACAAAAAATTTCAATTCAGAAATTATTGATCTTATTAAGCAAGACGATTATTGGGATAAAATTACTAAATCAATTTATTTGGCTCGTGATATTTTGGGAGATAGATTTTTCCTCACACATAAAAAACTGATTTCCAGTAATAACGCTATTATACCTATTATTTATTGGCTTTGGAAAAATAATATAAAAGCTATTGGTTCTGAAAATAATTGTGTTACTGAAAGTGATATTTCAAAAATGAGAATTTGGTTTATCAAAGCTTTAATAAGCGGAGTTTTTGGTGGTCAGTCAGATTCGATTTTACATAAATGTAAAATCGCCATTGACGATAATGGCCAAAATCATTTTCCTGCAAAAGAAATTGAAGACAAAATAAAGAAAGAAACAAAAAAACTTATGGATATAACTACAGACGATATTGAAAAGATATCTTATAATAGCCCAAACAGTCATCTGGTGTTATCAATTGTTTACAATTCAACCATAAATTTTCAACCAGTTCTTGAAGCAAATATTCCCCAACAGGATCATATCTTTTCGCAGGATGAATTGAAAGATAAACATACAAATCAAGAAATAAATACAATTTTCAATATACGATATGTAGGAAAGGCTCCAAATCAGTCAAAGTCTAATAGACCATTTGCCGAATGGATTAAAACACAAAGTGAAGATGACAAAAAAATGCATCTTATTCCAGATGGGGAATGGGATATTAGTGAATATTCAAAGTTTATTGACGAAAGAAAAAATAAAATTATAAAGGCATTCAAATATCAAATACCGAGTGGAAATTAATAACATTTACCATGTATTGTAGAGGGCTTATCTTATCTAAAAGTTAATAGATTTTCTTGAACTCCGAAAATGAACCTACAAGACCTCATCAAAACCGGAGAATCCGATACAGTCGAATTTAAAGAAAAATTCGATGAACGAACCATCGAATCAGCAGTAGCTTTTGCCAACACAAAGGGTGGCATAATTTTCATAGGCGTATCCGATAAAAACAATATCAAGGGCATAAAGATTGGAAAAGAGACACTCAACCAGTGGACAAATCAAATATCCCAGAGCACAGACCCCCGCATAATCCCGGAATTGAGAAGACAGATAGACAGTGGATTCAATATAAAAACACAGGTGGAATAGATGACTAACTCGATTACTCAAATGATCGCCATGCCTGAAGGCAAAACCCTGGAGTTCAAGCAAGACCTTTCTTCCCCCAAAAATATGCTCAAAACCCTGGTAGCTTTTGCCAACACTGCCGGTGGGCGCTTGATAATCGGAGTGGAGGATGATTCCAAAGAAGTGATAGGTGTTAGTGATCCACTTGATGAAGAAGAGCGCATATGCAATTTAATCGCTGACAGTATTAAGCCACGATTGGTTCCCAATGTGGAACTGATCTCCTTTGAGGATAAAACGTTGTTAGTTGTGGAAGTGTATCCCAGCGGGTCTCGCCCTCATTGTCTAAAAAGTGAAGGATCAGCTGATGGTGTTTATGTTCGTTTGGGTTCAACGAATCGAAAGGCTGATCGGGAGCTTATTGCAGAGCTTAAACGTAGTGTTGCAGGTACATCTTTCGATGAGCAGGCTCTTCCAGACCGGACTGTGGATGACCTGGACTTTGAAGCTGCAGCTGTTTGCTTTGAACGGCATCGGAAACTGATGAAAAATGAACTGGAATCCCTGCGTCTCGTTGTGAAATCTCAGGGGCATCTGGTCCCTACGGTGGGCGGCATGTTGTTGTTCGGCAAGGACCGTGAGCTGATCTTTCCTGATGCATGGATACAATGCGGGCGATTCATCGGGAAAGACAAAGCAGATATTTTCGATCATATTGATATCCATGACCACCTACCCATAGCAGTTGAAAAGGTTATGGAGTTTTTCAAGAAACATGCCATGCGTGGAGCTGACTTCTCTGAACTGCGGCGCAAGGACGTCTGGAGTATCCCCCTGACGATCCTGCGTGAAGCAGTGGTGAATGCCGTTGTCCACGCAGACTATTCACAAAGAGGTGCTCCCATAAGGATAGCCTTTTTTGATGACCGCATCGAGATAGAAAATCCTGGCATCCTGCTTCCCGGCATGACCGTTGAGGATATGCTACAAGGTGTATCCAAGATACGCAACCATGTTATTGCCCGCGTGTTCAGGGAACTTGACCTGATAGAGCAATGGGGCAGTGGTGTTCGCCGCATGTTCAAGGAGGCTGATGAACTTGGATTACCAAAACCACAAATCATTGAAATCGGAATGCGAGTGCGATTCATTGTCCATCTGGCAAATCCATTTGTACTGGCACCAGAAACGGAACCAGAACAGAACCAAGTGGGAGTCCAGTCATCGACCCAGTTACCGACCCAGTTACCGACCCAGTTACCGACCCAGTCTGATAACCCGGTTCAAAGGCTGTTGTTGGCACTAAAATCTGGAGAAAAATCCTCAGGTACTCTGCGCAGTGTTCTGGGAATTAAACACAGACCTACTTTTCGGGATAACTACCTCCGCCCTGCTCTGGATGCCGAATTGATTGAAATGACAATTCCAGAAAAACCCAGCAGCAGCAACCAGAAATATCGACTCACAGATAAAGGACGAACTGTGCTGAACACTGGGCGGGATAAATGATGACTATAAGCGAGACTAACAACTTTGTTCCCAAATGGAAAGATGAATCCGTGATCAAAGGCGACAAGCTTGTATTTAAAAAAGAGATGATGATAAAGCAGTTCATCTCCTATGCAGTGGGATGCATGTTCGGACGCTACTCCCCTGACAAGCCAGGCCTCATCCTTGCAAACCAAAGGGAGACCATTGAGGATTTCAGGGAGAAGGGGCGGCTTGGGAAGCAGGTTAAAGAGCTTATGGATTATGATGCGGTTTTGAATAATATGGCGCTGGAGTTTATTGATATTGATCTGGATGATGGGGTGACGGTGAATTATACGAAGTGTGAGGGGTTGGTGGGGAAGATATGAGTGAAAATGAGGGAATGATGATTGAAACTGGAGAAGTTCAAATGGAGGGAGATATGCGAAGTGATTTCAGATATACAACGTTAGGTGAAATGATGGAAAAAGGAGTTTGATAAAATGTTAAAATCTCATATGGATGCGATTGAAAAACAACTTATTGCAACATCAAAAATACCAGCAAATAGCGGGCATTCATTACATAAGGGCACTCCACGAGAAGCTTTTATTAAAGAGTTTCTTCAAAGTCATTTACCAGAGACTGTCTCTATTGGGAGCGGTGAAATAATTGACAATCAATCATTACCAGGGCAACAACGGAATCAATTTGATATTGTGATATATAAAAAGAATTACCCGAAACTTGACTTTGGAGGTGGAATTAATGGATTCTTGATTGAATCTGTAATTGCAACTATTGAAGTAAAGTCTACTTTAACGAAAACAGAGTTGGAAAATGCAATAAAAGCTGCAAAAAACTCTAAATCCTTAATTAAAAGTGTAACACAAAGTTTTTCAACAGGCTACATTCCTCCAGCTATATTAAATTTCGTAGTTGCCTATAATGGTCCGCAAAATATGAGCACGGTACATGGATGGATACCACAAATACACGATTCATTAAATATTTCTTGTCCTTCTTTGAGTACAGATCCCAATCAAAGAATATCAACTCCTTCTCCCTCAATTGAGGGCGTTTTCATTCTAGAAAAGGGTTTTCTTTACTTCGATAATGTTCCTATTAGTTTTATTAATGACTCTGTAAGACAACAAAAACCGAATAGCAAATGGGTTTTCTGTAATAGCACTTCCGGAAACTTGCTATTATTCTTCTTATTTCTTCAACAAGCAACAGCTAATATTCAGGGACAATGGTTAAACTCTGTTCCCTATTTAGAATCATTTCAAGTTCAGGGTGTTCAATTTGTTTAATTTCTTTCTACTATTACACCTAACAGCGTATATCCACCCCGCGCCCGTTCGGACGCACTGGAATTCTCCACATTTTGCCTTCGGCGAAATATCGTATACATGTGGAACGTTATATGAGATGGTGCTGGAGGTTTGAGATTGTCGAGGCAACCGAAAATTGTAAAAGAATTACTCACAAAGTCACGAGACTCTGCTACATTGGCAGTAGACATTTACAATAAACCTGCTACAAAGTTTCGTTCGTATGGTTTTATTGTCCTGATAAATATCGCTTGGATCTCGCTATTTCATGCAATATTTGAAAGACATGGAATTAAATATTTTTATAAGAAAGATAAATCGAATCGATATGAATACATTGACGGACAAAAAAAGGCATGGGACTTGAGTAAGTGTATCAATGAATATTTTGAAGATCAAAATTCTCCTGTGCGAACAAATTTGAAATTCTTTATAGCCTTAAGAAATCAAATTGAACATCGATTTTTACCTGCATTGGATTTAGAGATTTTTGGTGAATGCCAAGCTCTTTTGCTAAATTATGAAAAAATATTGACGCAAGAATTTGGAGAAGATTATAGTTTAGGTGAGTCATTAGCAATTCCTTTACAATTATTAACGGTTCATTCAAAGTGGCGAAATGAGACATTAAAAGAACTTCAGTCAAGAGAGTATGAAGTTATAAAAGAATATATCGATGCATTTCGTTATTCATTGGATGAAACTGTCTGGGATAGCCCTGAGTACAATTTCAAAATTTTTCTTCTCCCTAAACTTGGAAACAGGCAAAGATCGTCTGATATCGCTGTAGAATTTATCCAATTTGATAAAGATAAACCTGAAGAAATGGAAAAATATAAAAAAGTGGTGGCATTTGTAAAAGATAGGCGAGTTCCAGTGGTAAATTCTGGGAAACTAAAACCTGGAGATGTATCTCAAAGAATAAATAGTGCCCTTGGAATTACATTTCACCAAAGTTCTCATCATGTAAGGTGTTGGAAATATTATAAAGTTCGACCTGAGTCAAATAGCGATTATCCAGAACATACTAAGATAAAATATTGTCAATACGATGAAACCCATAATGACTACGTTTACACAGAAGAATGGGTGGAGTTCTTAATATCGGAATTATCAGACACTACAAAAAGAAGAGAGATTTTGAATATTGATTAATGCACTAATTCAAATGGCACAATGTACAATTACGAATTACACTTTGTTTTTTGTAGGACTTTGTTCCTTTTGGTCGTATGTCGTATAGATGGTAACGTAATATACAATCATTAAACGCATATAAACAAAAATGAGGTTTAATTATGGGTAAAGTCAAAAAGCTTAAACCATTTCGATCAGGAGATATTGAGGCGTTATGCAAAATTCTAGCCGACACAGATACAGGATTGACTGGTGCCGAGATCGGTCACACATTAGCACAAATCAATGTCACCGATACAGATCCAACAATGACGAAGTGGAAACGACTATATAATGCGCTTGTTGACAATCAAAATAAACGCCAAGACAGTAATATGGTTCTTGAATTTATCGCTAAAGCACTGCAACCTACGAGATATATCAATAAAAACGAACACTATGAATCAATGTTAATGGGCGTAAATAAAGTTTTAGCATTTCATGGCTTAAATTTCAGAGATGATGGTAAGTTTCATAATATAAAGTCAGTTTCTACATTAGCAGAAGCAGAAAATAGAGCTAAAAATTTTAAATCTTCTGTTTCAGATCGTAACCTGCATAATGATCTACTACGCTTTTGCAGAGCTGAATTGCTTCAAGAAAATTATTTCCACGCTGTGCTCGAAGCTACAAAAAGCGTAGCATCGAAGGTTCGTTCAATGACTGGACTAAATAGTGATGGAGCTCAACTCATAAACGAGGCTTTTGGAGGAAACTCCCCTATTCTTAAGATAAATGCTTTTAAAACAGATACAGAAAAAAGTGAACAGAGAGGATTTACAAATTTAGCGAAGGGGTTATTTGGAACATTTCGAAATCCTACCGCACATGCTCCAAAAATCGAATGGAACCTTCAAGAGCAAGATGCTTTAGATCTTTTCACACTTGCATCTTACGTATTACGAAGAATTGATAATAGCCATCCATAAATTAAAAATATGAACTTACCAGACCTTATCAAAACCGGAGAATCCGACACTGTCGAATTTAAAGAAAAATTCGATGCCCAAACCATCGAATCAGCAGTAACTTTTGCCAATACCGCTGGAGGATGCTTAATAATCGGAGCGGAGATGTCACGATGACCCCATTGTTCAAAATATTTGTCAGTTCAGTGCAGAAAGAACTTGAAGATGAGCGGCTCATCATTCAGAATCTCGTGAACACCGATCCGTTCCTATCAGCACATTGTACGCCCGTACTTTATGAATATGAACCAGCATCTGCTGATAAGGCTTTAGAGGGCTGCTTGAATTCACTTGACAATTGCCAGGTGTATCTGTTGATCGTGGGTGTGCAGTATGGGACTCCGGCGGGTGAACTCTCTATAACTCACACTGAATACAGACATGCAAAGCAAAGGGAATTGCCTATTCTGGCTTTTATAAAGGGCGAACGTACTGTAAAAAGGGAGAGCTGTACAGATGTTTTACTCAAGGAACTGGAAGCTGACGGTTTTAAATATAAACGATTTGGCAATGTCATCGAACTTCAGAAGGAAGTAAGAGCTGCATTGGTAAGGCTACTCCAGGAAAGGTTTGGCATTGTTCCTACAAGTGATGAGAACCTGATAGCAGACCAGACCATCGAAGCTACTTCTAAGTTCGAATCTCAACTTCTGATGCGAATCCGCTGGGAGGACCTGAACCATGACATGGCTCGCATGCTTGTGGGCGCAGCCGAAGGCAGGAATATTGATGAGTTATCTTCTGAAGATGTATTGGCTGGCGTGATGTTGCGTGGCCTTGTTTGGCGTGAATCGGAATCGAAGGAATACTACGCAACAGCAGCTGGTGTGGTGTTGCTGGCCAAAGACCCGTCTGCAGTGTTCCCTCAGTGTCGTGTGCTTGCGGATGCTTATCGCAGCTCTGAGCCAGACGGGGAACCACGGGATCATGAGGATATTCGGGGACCTATGCCAGTGGTTATTGAGCGTGCCATTGCTTTTATTGATAGGAATACCAGGCATCCCATGAAAGTAGTGGGACTTAACCGTGTGCGACTTGATGAATATCCTGTTGAGGCTATGAGGGAGGGTCTTGTCAATGCTGTGGCCCACCGGCAATACGAAGATGCCGGGCGCAAGATCATGCTTGAGGTCTTCTCTAATAAAGTGATTGTCTCCAGCCCCGGCCTTCCGCCTTCACCCATCACACTTGTCAACTTGCGCAAGGGAACGTACAGGCCATGTTCACGTAATCCTGTTCTGGCCCAATGTCTCTCTTATTTCCACCGCATAGAAGAGCGTGGCAGTGGCTTTCGGCGCATGCACGAGCAAATGCAAAATCATGGACTGGACATACCTCTTATCGGTACTGATACAGGATATTTCCAGGTAACTTTCCCAGGACCAGGTGAGAACATCGAGCGCCTCCATGTGCCAGAGCAATTTATGCGGGTTACTCCGGCGGTGGAAGCCAAATTGAACGAAAGGCAACGGAAGATGATGCAATGGCTCGTCGAAGGTAAAGAACTTACCAGCCGGCAATGTAAAGCAGAATTTGGTGTCACCCGTGCTGTTACAGCAGTAGATTTCGGGAAACTGGTTGAAATGGGATTAGCTGAAAAACTGGGAGCTGGACGCTCCACCCGATACCGCCTAAAAGAGCTGGTCTAATCGTCAAGTAATCGTCAAGTAAATTCCATTAATCGTAAAGTGAAAATATGAACCTACCAGAACTCATCAAAACCGGAGAATCCGACACCGTCGAATTCAAAGAAAAATTCGATGAACGAACCATCGAATCAGCAGTAGCTTTTGCCAACACAAAGGGCGGTATAATCTTCATAGGCGTATCCGATAAAAACAATATCAAGGGCATAAAGATTGGAAAAGAGACACTCAATCAGTGGACAAATCAAATATCCCAGAGCACAGACCCCCGCATAATCCCCGAAATCGAACAAATTAAAGTCAGTGGAAAGACCATCATCGCAGTAAAGATAAAAGAAAATCCAATAAAACCAGTATCAACGAAGGGACGGTGCCTGAAAAGAGTGGACAGCAGCAATCGTGCCATGAGTGCACAGGAAGTGGCACAAATGCACCTGCACTCAACAGGAATGAGCTGGGACAAATATCCCGCAAAAGATGCCAGCCTTGAAGATATTGACATCGACAACGTAAATAGATACATCAGAAAAGCCAGGGAAACAGGCAGAAAAAAAGTGGGCGACGATGAAGAGCCAATGCAGGTTCTTGAGAAAATGAACCTCATAACTGAAGGCCAACCCACCTGGGCAGCAATTCTTCTATTTTCCCAACAGACAAATAAATTCATTTCCCAGGCTGCGATACACTGCGGAAGGTTCAAAGAAAAAAATATTGTCATCGATGACAGGATGATTGTTGGCACCGTTCTTGAGCAGATTGAAGAAGCCATGGACTTCATACGCAAAAACATCAATGTCGAATTTGTGATGACAGGCAGACCACAAAGGGATCAAATATGGGATTACCCATTAGAAGCCCTGCGCGAAGCCCTCATCAATGCCGTTTGCCATCGGGACTATATAATCTTCTCAAACATAGAAGTACGAATCTATGACGACAAACTCATAATCAGGAGTCCCGGGTTTTTACCCTATGGGATCACACTGGAAGAACTATACAAGCCACATTCATCAACACTGCGAAACAAAGGACTGGCAGAAGTACTCTATGATACTGAACTGATCGAAAGATGGGGCAGCGGCATAGAAAAAATACAACAACACTGCCTCGATGCCGGACTTCCAGAACCAATATTTGAGGAATATCAGGGGTTCCAGATTGTGTTTAGAAAAGATGTCTACGATGAAGAATATCTCCGCAGCCTGAACCTAAATGAAAGACAGATCAAAGCTGTGATGTATGTCAAAGAAAAAGGACAGGTGACGAATACAGGATATCAGGAAATCTGCAATACATCTGCAAGGACTTCTTCGAGAGATCTAGCTGATCTGGTATCAAGAGGACTATTTAAGCAAAAAGGTACTATCGGCAAAGGAACAGAATACACTCTAATACGCCAAATACGCCACAAAAGCGCCACATATACGCCAAAGGACTCCTAATACACATTACTGCGGCACTACCAAAGGCGCCAAAATAAGGTCAATATACAGGTCGAAAATATGCAAAACATAGAAAAGACAATCCAGAGCATACTCAAAAAGTTCGAAGAACCGGATGACTATGAAAAAAGAGAGATCGTTTTCTGGTACGACAAGGACAAAACAGTTGATACTGAGGAAGAACTTGAGGAGATCAGGATTGCGCTTGCTGAAAATGAAAAACATATAAAGCTACACGTCCTCAACAACAACTTTTTTGAAACAAAGAAACTCCTTGAACATGACGATAAAGGATCCAATTATCTCATATATTCACCGCAAGCAGAACGAGAGAATCAATCCAACTGGTTGCTCGACATACAACTCTATTCATCAAGATTCGAGAACAGCAAGATATCAGATATTAAAAGCGAAATTGGCATTGAAGGATATAATCTCGATAGATTCCTGGAAAAACATGTCAAGTTTTTTGCAAAGAATAAACGAGTTTCAGATCTCAAGAAATTATACAATCCCGATTGGAAGGAAGATAAATTCGTACTGGGGCTGCTTGCAGTACTCACAAAATCTCCAACAATCGATCAAAGAGAGATTGTCAGGAACCTGCTCATTGTTTCACTCGATGAAAAAGATAACACCATCTGGAGTGATATTGAAAGATTCGGACTTGTGGAAGGATTCCGGACAATGGTGAGCAGGCACTTTGGCTATTCATCCGAGCATCCGACTTTAAAGAAACTGTTCCTCAGCTTCATAATAACTCACATTGACAGGAACACAAAAGTCGCTCTCAAGACTTATAAGCAATACGTCAACAGACAGAGCAACGAATGTGAAATATTCATAAGGGGATGGCTGGACCATTCAAAAGACTCCAAACAATTCGATGATCATTGTCGACAATTACTTTTAGAATCCGGGAATAAACTCGAAACAAGCCTGACATCAATGTTAAACAAACACGATGTTGAAGACTATATTGATGCTGAATCTCTCTACATATTCGATCAAAATATCATCCGTAATATTGCCACGAAAATAACAGAAGAGAGCGACGATTTTGAAAAATATCTCGAATGGATTGACAAACGAAAAACAAAACACTGGTATCAGGAATATGAAAACATCTACTGTGCCATTGAAAATGCAGTATATCTCCACAAAATATCAAAAGATATCGAGTATAAAGGCATCAATGAGCAAAGTTTGAATGAACTTTTTAAGGGATATACAAACTGCTACTATCTTCTTGACTACTATTACCGCAAGTTCTACTACCACTATGACAGAGATAGTGAAAAAGAGATACTCAAGAAAGACATCAAGGAAAAAGTTGAAAATCTATATAAAAAGATGGTTGACACACTTCATACTCGATGGGATGAACTGATTACCTCCGAACTTGAAAACACATGGAATATCGAACTCATCGACAATCAGGATCGATTCTATAAGAATTATGTAAATAACATCATCAGAAGAAATGATCGGGATAAGGTTGCGGTCATCATTTCGGACGCATTGCGCTATGAGAATGCAGTTGAGCTAAAAGATGTGCTTAACAAAAATACAAAAGGCACGATTGAACTAAAAGCCATGGCAGGCTCACTTCCATCATACACAAAACTTGGAATGGCAGCTCTCATGCCTCATAAAATTCTTGAGTACAATAACAATCACATCTTCGTAGATGGAATTAGTTCAGAAGGTACTGAAAAAAGGGGGAAGATTCTATTAAATGGTCATTCCGATTCGGTAGCATTCAAGTTCAGTGAACTTATGGGATATAAAATAGACGTTGCAAGAAATGCAATAAGAGGTAAACGGGTCATTTACATTTATCACAACAGAATAGATGACACAGGAGATAAGATCTCATCTGAAGAAAATGTATTTGATGCGGTACAATCCACTATTGAAGATATTGAAAAGATGATCAACCGTCTAGGGAGGTCGCTTAATGTGACAAATATTATCGTCACATCCGACCATGGTTTCATCTATAACAGAGAACACCTCGAAAGCATCGATAAGCTTGAAACAAAGGATTTCGATAAAAGCAAGATGCTTGAATCAAACAAGCGCTTCATACTGAGTGAACAGGATATATCGATAAAGAATACACACAAATTCAGCATGGATTCAATAGTGAATTCTGATAAAAACATGTATGTCTATGTCCCATGGGGTGATCTGCGTTTCAAATCGCAGGGCGGTGGAGTTAATTTTTCCCATGGTGGTGCTTCATTACAAGAGATTGTTTTACCTGTATTGGTTTACAATCACAACCGCCAGGATTCAGATCTTGACAGGAAAGGAATTGAACATGGTAAAGTAGAGATCACTGTCTTGGATTCCCACAAAAAGATAACCAGCAATTCCTTTAAGATACGGATACTGCAAACTGCAAAGGTGACTGATAAACGTGAGCCACTAAGATGCAAGGTTGCATTATGGGGCAGCGATGGGAAAATAGTCAGTGATGAAAGACTGGTCATTGCAGACAGCACATCAGATGAACCGGAAGAGCGCATTCAGGAAGTTGTTTTGACCATTGGTAGCAATATCAAGAATGGTATTTACAATCTAAAAGCGATATACGAAGATACAAGTATAATTAATATGGAAATATTTGAGATCCCAGTTGAAGTGGATATCTTGATAACGGACGACTTCTGAGAATTATAGCGACGCAACAAATAAGGGTTGATAAAAATGACAGGTATTGATATGGACATCGAGACCGACAAAAAATTAAACACATATTTCCCAGGGAAAGTCGTGAGAAAAGACCTCACTAAACTCATGAAGGTAGGTCATAATGTTCCTGTATATGTGTTAGAATATCTCTTAGGATCAAACTGTGCCACAGATGATGAAGAGCTTATCAAGGAAGGCGTCAAGAAAGTAAAAAATATACTATCAGAGAATTACGTTCGCCCTGATGAAGCTGAATTGATCAAGTCAAAAATACGAGAAACTGGATACTATACTATAATAGACAAAGTTACAGTTAGGCTCAATGAAAGACGGGATGTTTACGAAGCATTGTTCTCCAATCTTGGAATCTCGAAAGTAGAAGTTGACCCATTTTATATAAAAAAATATGAAAAACTGCTCGGTGGTGGTATCTGGTGCATCATCAAGATGGAATATTTAACTGAATCTTCCCAGTCCCCATTTATGATCTCTGACTTAAAACCCATACAAATCCCGAACGTGAGCATAAACGAGTTCATAGAACTGAGGAAAAACTTCACAAAAGACGAATGGATGGACATCATTCTAAGAACCATTGGAATGGAACCAACACAACTGGAATATCCTGCAAAATGGCATTTGTTGGAACGTCTGGTGCCTCTTGTTGAAAATAACTATAACATGTGTGAGCTCGGGCCGAGAAACACCGGTAAATCCCATGTCTATAAAGAAATATCACCTAACTCAATATTGATATCTGGCGGACAAACCACAGTTGCAAACCTATTCTATAATATGAGTACAAGACAAGTAGGACTTGTAGGGATGTGGGATGTTGTCGCCTTTGATGAAGTTGCAGGGATAAAATTCAAAGATAAAGACGGGATACAGATACTCAAAGATTATATGGCATCCGGCTCCTTTGCCAGAGGCAAGGATCAGATAAATGCAAATGCATCCATTGTATTTGTAGGCAATATCAATCAAAGCATATCGTCATTACTCAAGACGTTCCATCTTTTTGCACCATTCCCGGACGCTATGAACAATGACAGTGCATTCTTTGATAGAATGCATTACTATTTACCAGGCTGGGAAGTTCCGAAATTCAAACCAGAGCATTTCACTGATAGATATGGTTTCATAGTGGATTATTTCGCTGAATTCTTAAGAGAAATGAGAAAAAGATCATTCAGTGATAATATATTCAATCACTTCAAACTTGGAAACAACCTCAACCAAAGAGATGTGATTGCTGTGAAAAAGACATTTTCCGGTTTGATGAAACTGATATTCCCGGATGAAAACATCTCCAAAGAAGAAGCACAGGAGATACTTGAATACTCCATGGTTGGCAGGAGAAGGGTCAAGGAACAGTTAAAAAAGATAGGTGGAATTGAATTTTTCGATGTAAATTTTTCGTACATTGATAATGACGATATGACCGAACATTTCGTAACTGTCCCGGAAAGCGGTGGAAACAAGATTATTCCTGAAGGACTTGCAAATCCCGGGCATGTATATGCAGTTGCTGGAGCGCCATCGAGTAAGATTGGTGTGTACAAAATAGAGTTACAAGTTGTTTCAGGTTCCGGTAAATATGATAAATCCGGTCTTGGTTCAAATCCAAAAGCCAAAGAAGCAATACAAACTGCATTCAATTATTTCAAAGCTAACGCAAAATCGGTTAGCCAAAGCATATCCACAAAAGAAAAGGATTATCACATGCATGTACAGGATCTGACCGGTGTGGGAATGTCTGATGATCTCGCCCTTGCGGCTTTCATCAGTCTATG
>SWBY01009352.1_pt1 | contig 22218 bp, 18 predicted proteins | sample 4693071 | NCBI WGS metagenome assembly SWBY01 (sample SAMN10267273, study PRJNA491770) | bioreactor metagenome | isolation source: DHS bioreactor inoculated with marine methane seep sediment | place: Japan: Omine Ridge, Nankai Trough | collected 2006-05-06 | reverse complement strand
GCGGTGTAATATTCAGAGAGGTCGTTGCAGCCTTAAATGTAACATTAGCGCCTTCCAGACCCGAACTCGTATAATACGGGATCTGATCACCACTGGAAATCGTCGCTTTTTCGTTGTTCAACGTAGTGATACGAGGGTGTGAAACCGTCTTCGACAGACCTTCGTTTTCGGCGGCAGTCAGAGCCACGCGAAGTTGAAGTGTGTCCAGGATATTCCCGAAAGTCAGACCAAGCATCTGATTACCTTTGGGCAGATTGACGGCATAACCGCCTTCCTCTCCACCTTCCAGATCGATACCGTAGTTATTGGGGAATCGATAGGGAGTGGTGTTTCCATGGACTGCATCTGCAACAAATTTACCACCCCATGCAACACCCAGATCCCGGGTAAATTTCTTGGTGGTAACAACAATCTGTGCAGACAGTGAAACCTGTTTTGTTCTGACATCCAGAATCTTTACCAGTTCAGTAATATTCAACACCGAATTCTGAATATCCCGGACAATCAGAGCATTCACACGGCCATCCTGCATGATGACACCGCGTTCTGACAGGAAGGGTCGGCAGCTTTCTTCCATCGAATCAAGTTCTGCATAACTCAGGTAGAGCAATACAGATTCGATAGGTTCGGCTTTCCGTTTTGCGTCAACTAACTGTTGTCTCAGAATGTTTTCATCCCGCAGTTTGGTATTAAAAGCAATTCTCATAATATTGCCTTCAATTTCCTTACCAAGACTCTGGTTCTTAAGAATAACTTCCAAAGCTTGATCCCACGGAACATTTTCCATCCGAATCGTAATCCGCCCGCCCACATCGGGATCGACAACAACATTGAACCCACTGACTTCCGATATCAACCTGAAAATATCAAGGATATCCGCGTCTTTGAGATCAAGAAAAATGGGTTTCCCTTTGTACTCGGTTGGTGCAGTCAAACCATACACACGTTGAGCTTCAGAGAGATTCCGGGTTCCGCCCTGAATGGCTTCCTGCTGAGTTTCCCCACCAGCCACTTCTGCAGATTCGATTGCGGCACCCGTCAGAACGTCGCCGAACGCAACCTTAATTCCGTTATCTACTGTGGTAATGACATAAGGGAATTCCTTTTTCATCACCAGTTCAATACGAATTAACTCCATTCCCTTCTCCGAAATTGTCCGAGTTGTAATCTCTTTTAAATAAGAGTGATCACCCCGGATTTCCGGATCGGAAATTGCCAGTTGCGCATCGGGAATATCCAGGACCAACCGATACGGATTGGAAAGCAGGAACGCCGAGTGAGAGAGTGGTTGATTACCAGTAATCAACACCTCCTCTCCCATCTGGGTGCTTCTGAGTTCCAGACGACTGATCAAAGATTGAGTGTTGGTATCATCGGCACCCATTGCAACTCCCGTTGCGATAAGCATTCCCATGATACATAGAGGTGTAACCATTGTGATTACGCTTTTCTTGAAAAATTTTGAAACCATCAGCCTCCTCCTATCCTCGATGAAGGTAGATTTCAATTGACTTCTTCTCTTTTTCACGTCCAAAGGCGTCAAAAATGATTTTCTCGAATACAAGTTTATTCCCGGCAATTTGAGTTACTTTGCCGTCAAAAACACTATCGCCAACCCTCAGAGAATATGTATTCCCATCCGGTCCAAGAACAATAGCGACTTTTCCAATACCAATCTGGATCCCCTGGAGAGTCAGTTCCGAAATTTTCATTCCGGCAACACCCTCACCCCTGGGTTCAAGGTCTGTAGTTACCAGTAAAGAAACAAAAGGATCTCTCATCCCCTGTGGATTATAAGAAAACTTACTTTCCTCCTTGGGCTTCTCTTCAGGCGCCAGAGGAATATCGCTTTCCACTTCTTCAATATTCGCGGATTCGGGTACCTCTGCAGGCAGGACATCTTCCTGGGCAATCACTGAATCAGTGAGTAACGGCATAAGAATCAGACTACCGGCAACAAGAAGGCAGAGCAGAACGTTTTCAGTTAATCTCTGTTTTGCCATGATGTTCATCCCCGCTTCCCTCCGTTTATCAGCCCGAATCAATTAATGTACCAGAATGCCGTCAACATGCATTGCGCACTAATTGAGACGCCAGGCTGACTCATACTGTTGACTTGCAGATCAGTGATAGTCATTATTCTAGCTTCATTTGCAAGTTTGTCAAAGAAAAAACCCAACTCATGGTATCCACCGAAGATACTCAACGCCACCGGTATTTCACCGTAAAACCCTTTATTGCGTTCAGGAATCGGCTGAAATTTCTCAACGGTAAGACCGGATTGCGAGGCCAGGTTTTCCATTGATTTCACCAGCAAGTCCACATTGGGTCTGTTTCCAAGAACCTCTTCCGCCAATCGCATCTTTTCTTTAAGGTGAAAGACTTCCTTACGGAACTCTTCCAGTTTATCCTTCATGGCGAGACCTTTGTTTATCTTCGCATCCAATTGCTGGATTTTTTTATCGTGACGGGCTATTTCCTCCTGGGCAGGATCGTATTTGAAGTAGTAAAATGCACCGATAACTAAGGCAATCAGCACCACGACGACCACATACCGCTGCCATGCTGGATAAGCTTCTAGAGTTTCTATCCAATGCATCCTGAACTCCTTTATATTTTAGAACGGAAGTCTAACTCAAATTCGTAGACTTCCCTACCGAACATGATTCGGAGGGTTGAAATTTTCAGCCGCACAGTTTCGAAGTAAGGGGAGGCATCCAGAGCACTCATGAAATCCCCGATACTCGTCTGAGACAGCCCATTTCCCCGCAACGTCACCAGATTTCCCGCTGTCTGGAGTTTTAATAACCAGATCTGCTCCGGTAATCGTCGGTTGAGCTCATCAAGAAGCTTGACAGGTCCGATCTGATTGTTCTTCAGATTTTCGATGGTGTTTAATTTATTCTGAAGAACATTCCTGTCCTGCTCATATTTCAACACCTGATCAATAATAATCTGGAGTTCCTGAACCGTTTTCTCCTTTTTCTTGATCGTATCGATTTTCTCGTCAATGACCGTTTCCAGGTAATGCCACCAAATCCCGATCCCAATGATAACGACCAGAATCAACGACCCCGCAGCGACTAATTCAATGGCTACAACTGAGGTTTTCTTCCTCTCATGGGGCAGCATGTTAATTTTAATCATCGTACTAACCTCTCCTCAGAGCTAATCCAACTGCGACTGCACACAACGGAGCAACATTCTGAATCAGTACAGGATCAAATTTTTTCTCATTCAACGTGATGTTATTGAACGGGTTGCCAATCATCACATCAACACCCAGTCGCTCACTTAAAAATTTCGCAATCTGTCCGTCGCGAATCTTGCTGCATCCACCGGTAAGGACGACACTGTCTATCCCGGGAGTGGAAGAGGTCGCCTTGAAATAATCAAATGATCGCTGAATTTCATGACTGATGTCTTCTGCTACAGAATTGATGATCTCGTGAACAGTATCCGAACTGATGCCCTCAACAGTTTCACCCATTTTAAGGCTTTCCGCCTGATCAAACGAAACATTCAACTCCTTCTGAATGGCATCTGTAAATTGGTTACCACCAATGGAAATATCCCGATAGAGCATGTGATTATCACCTTGAATTATGTTGATATTCATCACGCCGGCACCAATATCAATCAACGCCACAACCTTGTCAATCTCGAGGCCATAGTTGATCTCATACTGGTTTCCAATGGCAAAACCATCCACATCCACAACCACCGGATTCAGTCCGGCCTGACGGACAAGATTCGTATAATCATTTACCTTGTCCTTTTTGACAGCGACAAGAATCACATCCATTTCGTTGCCGTCTATATCCGTCTCGTTTTCCATGATGTAGAAATCAATGTTTACATCTTCTATATCAAAGGGAATATATTGCTCCGCTTCCCAGTGAATCGAATCTGCCAGTTCTTCCTGTGACATCCTTGGAAGCGTGATCTTCTTAACAATAACGGAATGTCCCGACACAGAAAGCGCAACATTTTTAAGTCTGATTTTTTGAGAGTGAAGGATTTTTGTAATTGCTTCAACAACAATGGAAGAATCCATAATCGCGCCATCAACAATGACTTCCGGTGGTAACTGCTCAACGCCCAGAGCTTGGAGTTGGTAGCTTTTATATTGCTCTTTCAGTACCACCGCTTTGACCGCACTTGTACCGATATCAAGTCCAATCAATTGCTTGCCTTTACCGAATTTTACCAATGCAGCCTCCCACTTAAGATTTTTAAGTTCAACCTTTGCTGAAATTTCCATTCTTCACGATCTTTTTAATTGATAGCAACGCTACCCAATAATGTCAAGTGATTTACAATGTTTGCAGTGATTCGTTAATTGGATAATTAACTTGACCTTCCCTATTTCAGGTGCTAGTGTGCGACCGCCTTTGTCGAAGGCGATTGTTTAGGAGGTAAGAATTATGTCTCGGAAATGTGAAGTTTGTGGAAAAGGGCCTCAGTTCGGACACCGGATCAGCCATGCTCATAATGTCTCAAAACGCAGATTTAACCCCAATGTTCAAAAAATGCGCGTCCTGGTAGACGGCACCCGGAAAAGAATGACTGTCTGCACATCCTGTCTTTCTGCCGGAAAGGTTCAAAAGGGCTAATAGATCCGCACCCTGCCTCCAGTTTCTAATTCAAACTATTGTTTAATTATCTGGCCAGCACCCTGTCCGCTGTGAAAACACCGGGGATTTCTCTGATCTCTCTCAGAATTTCCTCGAGATTGGCATAACTGGTTATCTCGATCTGGATCTGTCCTCTGATAAAAGCATGCGCTTTTCGGTGTTCGCTCAATTTATGAGAAATTACTTGAGCACCGCTCGCGATGAGAACATCGGTGATCCGAGTCATCAAGCCGGGAAGTTTATGACCCTCGAATGTGATTTTTACCGGATACCCAGGACGGTCTGACGCCTCCCAGTCGGCTTTCACAATCCGATTGCTTTCAAGCTTGTTCAAATTTGCACAGCGTTTCGCGTGAACAGAAACACCCCGGCCGAAAGTTATATATCCGACGATCTCTTCACCCGGGATAGGCTCGCAACATCTCGCGAAGCGTATCTCCAAATCCGTTTCACCGCTAATACTTACAAGTCCTTGTTTTTTTGGCAGTTGCTGCGATGACTTTCGAGGCTGCTTTACAGGTTTAACCATTTTAAGAGACAGGCGATTTGCTACTTGAGTGCAGGACAATTCGCCAAATCCCACAGCACTGAGAAGATCTTCACCACTCTGCAATCCAAATTGCTCAACCACAGCAAGAAACGCTTCAGAACCCAGAATACCCGTTGTTCGAATCCGCATTTTTTTGAGGTGTTTAAATAAAATTTCTTTCCCGATATGGATCATCTGGTCTCGAGCCCGGGTTCTGAGATATTTTCGGATCCGGTTTCGAGCATGTGATGTTTTTACATGCTGGAGCCAGTTCGCGTTGGGTTTCGCCGTTTTTGACGTGATAATCTCCACAATATCCCCGTTACACAACTGGGTTTTTAAAGGTACAAATTTCTGATTTACATTTGCACCTTTGCACTGATAGCCAACATCAGAATGAATCATAAATGCGAAATCGATCACTGACGAACCTTTGGGAAGGCATCGGACTTCTCCCATGGGCGTAAACACATAAACCTCATCGGGAAAGAGATCCACTTTAAACATTTCAACAGCCTGAATAGGATCGTTTTTATCCTTCAACCATTCCATGGCCTGCCTCATCCAGGCAAATTTTTCCTGGTACCGACGATTGATTTCATGATCTTTGTATTGCCAGTGGGCGGCAATCCCTAATTCCGCTACCCGATTCATTTCACGGGTTCGAATTTGAATTTCCAGAGGCGATGCTGCCGGTCCTATCACAGATGAGTGGATAGATTGGTACATATTCTGTTTAGGCACGGCGATATAGTCTTTAAAGCGTTTGGGGATAGGTTTCCAGAGGGAATGGACGATACCCAGCACGGAATAGCAATCTTTGATGGAATCGGTGATCACTCGGATTCCAACAATGTCATACACTTCGTCATATGAAATTTTCTGGGCCAGCATTTTCTTGTGTATGGAATCCAGGTGTTTCACGCGACCCTTTATTTCCGCGTGAATGGACTCATTGACCAACGCTGTTTTCATCAATGTCTTGATGGTTTCCAGATATTTTTCCCGGTCAGAACTGCGGGCTGAAATCTTCCTCTCCAGGTCCAGATAAATCTCCGGTTGAAGAATTTTCAGGCTGAGATCTTCCAGTTCCAGTTTTATCCGTCCAATTCCAAGACGATTGGCCAGAGGAGCGTACAGTTCTCGAGACTCCCGAGCAGCCGCTTCCGGCTGTTCCAAAGGATATACCTCTATCATACTCATGACATGAGCCCTGTCCACGAGACGGACGAAAACCACACGAATGTCCTTTGCAAGAGCAAGGATCAGGTTCCGGAATTGCTCCATATGGAGTTCCTGAGAAGCATTGTAATCGATGCGTGAGAGCCTGCTGACCCGTTCTGCCAGTTCAGCCACTTCCATCCCGAAAAACTTTTCAATCTCTTCCCGGGCATTATCCATCACATGATAGACCTGCCATAGCAATGCTGCCAGTATGGTCGGTTTGTCGACATGGAGATGGGAAAGACGCTCTACCACGTCAGCAAAGTAAATGGCATACGGCTCCCCGTTTTCCCGGGTATGACGTCCAAATCTATGTTCCAGATATTTCTTTAAGGAGTAAATATAATTTTCGTCAAGATCGGGAAATGGAGAAAAAACACGCTCTAAGATGACACCAAGCGCCTCCATCGAATCGATCCTCTAGTTAAAACATCAGTAACAACTATTTCGCACCGGCTTTTTTGGGTTTCGGTCCCATGAGCATATTCCACCACACCAGAACCGGGCTGGCAACGAAGATCGATGAATATGTACCGACAATGATACCAATCAACAGCGCGAAGGAGAAATCGTTGATGACCTCACCACCCAGAAAGAAGAGGCACGACACAACAACAAGAGTCGTGAGTGAAGTCAGCATGGTACGTGACAAAGTCTGATTTATACTGGTGTTGATAACCGATATCAGTTTATCCCGGTGCATGATTCGTTGATTTTCTCGAATGCGATCATACACAACGATAGTATCGTTCAACGAATAACCCACAATGGTGAGAAGTGCCGCCACAACCGGCAGGTTGAATTCCCGGCCTGTAAGGGAGAATATTCCCACGGTGATGAGGACATCGTGAATCAACGCAGCCAGAGCTCCAATTCCGAATTTGAACTGAAATCGAAAAGTAATATAGAGCAAAATCATTATCAGCGCACCTGTAACGGCTCCAACAGCACTCTTCTTCAATTCCTCACCCATGGTTGGACCCACGCTTTCCGTCCGCCGAATCTCAAAATTTTCTTGTCCGAATGCATTTTCCAGGTCTGCAGTAATCAAAACCGCCGGGGTATCTTCAACCTTGGTTTCCACTGCTTTGGACAGTTTGATTAAGATTTCGTTTTCACTTGGACCCCCAATACGCTGAATCGTAAACGCTCCCAGACCTTTTACTGTAATGGCAGCCCTTACTTCCTCAGCAGTCACCGTGTTTGCAAATTTCATTTGAATCAGGGTTCCACCGGAAAAGTCGATACCGTATTTCAACCCGCCCTGAACACCTATTGAAATCAGCCCGGCAGAAATCAGTATCAGTGAGAAAACGAGGGCAATATTTCTTTTCCCGATAAAATCAAAATTTAATTTGGCAAATAATTCCATGATTAAATCCTTATTCCGTGATGGATTAGATCGACAATTTCTTGAGATCGCGTTTTTGAAGAATCATGTCCATTACCACCCGTGAAATAAACAGAGCGGCAAACATACTGGCCACGATACCGATGGAAAGCGTTACTGCGAATCCCCGAATGGGACCAATTCCAAACTGGAGCAGGACAACCGCCGCAATCAGAGTGGTCACGTTGGCATCCATGATTGTGATAAACGCCCGTTCATATCCCACCGCAACCGCAGTCCGAACCGTTTTTCCCGATCGGAGTTCTTCACGAATCCGCTCGAAAATCAGAACATTTGCATCCACAGCCATACCTACGGTTAGAATAATACCGGCGATACCCGGTAGAGTTAGGGTTGCTTTGAGACTGGCGAGCACTCCAAAGAGTATCGCCAGGGTGCAGAGCATTCCAAAATCTGCAATACATCCCGAAAATTTGTACCAGATAATCATGAAAATAATGACCAGGATAACGCCTAGAACCATGGATTTTATACCGCGCTCAATGGAATCGTGTCCCAGAGACGGCCCCACGGTGCGTTCTTCAAAAGGAACGACAGATGCCGGCAGTGCACCGGAGCGTAGAACAATCATCAATTCCTCTGCTTCTTCCAGAGAATAATTTCCAGTAATCTGACCGTTCCGGCTGATACGTGCGCGGATGACAGGTGCTGATTGCACTTTCCCATCCAGCACGATTGCCAGACGCTGATCCATATTTTCCTCAGTAACCCGAGCGAATTTCCGACCGCCGGCTCGACTCAGTGTAAATGATACCGCCCACTGACCATATTCATCCCGGTCGATCAAAACATTGTCAAGATCGGCTCCAGTGACGTCAGCATCTTTCTTGAGCAGATAGTACATTCGTTTTCCGCCCTGACGTGCCTTGGCATCAAATAACTTCGTATCGGTGGGAAGCTGACCATTATAGGCATCCAGCAGTTCTGCTTTCGGAGCGGGTCCGTCTTTGACCATTCGGAATTCCAGAAGTGCCGTCTTACCTATAATTTTCTTTGCCCGGGAAATATCCTTGATACCGGGAAGCTGAACGAGAATCCGCGGCATGGCACCTTTTGTCAAGCTTTTCTGCTGCTGAACAACCGGTTCCGAGACACCAAGTTCATCAATACGATTCCGGATTGTCAGGAGTGCCTGGTCCAGAGCATTTTCCTTGATGGTGTCGATACGTTCCTGCGTCATAGACGCCAGCAACTGATATTCTCCGGAAACTTCTATCTGGCGCAGAGAGAGAGTGGAGTATTCCTTGAGCGTTTCCTCAAGCCATTCCCGGGATTCAAAATCCGGACACATAAACAGAAGACTGAATGAATCATCAGAAACAGAAATCTTAAAATCCCGCTTCTTTTCCTTCCGCAGCATCCGTTCAAACTCTTTTTTGAGATTGACCAGTTCGCCGGCCACCGCTTCCTCAGTTTTAACATCCATCACCATATGAATGCCGCCCTGAAGATCCAGTCCCAGGTTCAATTTCCCTTCTGTAATCACATCTCCGGTTTCCGGATCAAGGGTATCCAGAGGTGGGTACATCATATAAACTGCTGCCCCCACAATCAGAATCGTGATTATAACTCGCCATCTAAGATCAATTTTATTCAAGATATCACTCCTTTTAGAAAAGAAGAAAGAGCCTTAATATACACATGCAGGAAATGGTTTACTCGACAGACCCTTTATCCGCCGCTTGAAGACCCCGAACAGCGTTTCTCAAGACGGAAATCCTGATCTTATCACCAATTTTCAACTGAACAATATTATCAGTGATACTATGTACAGTACCCAAAATTCCGCCGGTGGTGACAACACGGTCGCCTGATTTCAGATTATCAAGCAATTCCTGCTGTTTACGGCGTTCTTTCTGGGAGGGTCTGATCAGTAAAAAATAAAAAATTAAAAATATGAGTAAAAATGGAGCAAGGGAAATCAGAGGTGATATATCACCCCCTGCCGGGGTCGAACCGGCTGCATCCATTGCATGAACTGCTTCGAATAGCATTCGACCTCCTTCACATAAACATTCGCAATCGTTTACAAGCGTTCGGTTACTTACCAAACCGATCGCAAAGGATGCCCGAAACCAGCTGAATAGTCAAGTATTTATAAAGAATAATAAATGAAATCAATCGGTCGGTCCTGGGGACCTGTGTTGATTGGAATGATAATCCCGCAAAAAGCTGTCTTTAAAACTTGCGAATTCATCCCCGGCAATAGCCCCTCGAATATCCGTCATGAGATTCAAGTAAAAATGGAGATTATGAATTGTATTGAGCCGACTTGAGAGAATTTCATTATTGATGAAGAGATGCCTGAGATAGGCACGGGAATAATGCTGACATGTATAACAGGAACATTCCGGATCCGGGGGGAGCGGATCCTCCCGGTATTTGGCTTGTTTAATCACCATTTTTCCGTACCGGGTGAACAACATGCCGTTTCGCGCATTCCGAGTCGGAAGGACACAGTCAAACAGGTCCACTCCTCGGGCAACACATTCAATGAGATTGTCCGGGAGCCCCACACCCATGAGATACCGCGATCTGTTTTCCGGCAGGTTTTCGGTTGTAATCCGGGTCATCCGATACAGATCTTCCGTACTTTCACCCACGGCCAGACCGCCAATCGCATAACCCGGAAAATCCAGTTCGCGAAGTCCTCGGGCACAGTCAGCCCTTAATTCCGGGAATAAACCACCCTGGACGATTCCCCAGAGTTGGGCCGTCTGATCCGTCCAGACATTCCGACAACGGGCCGCCCATTTCAAGGTGCGTTCAACCGCATGCGCCATCTCGGATTTTCCTGCGGTGGATGCAATAAGATGATCCAGAACCATCATGATATCAGATCCAAGAGCCTGCTGAACCTCCACTGCTGTTTCCGGTGTGAACATGAATCGAGTGCCATCAAGATGAGAGGCAAACTGAACACCCTCATCCGACGCCCGGGCCAAGCCTCCCAGACTGAAAATCTGAAAACCACCGGAATCCGTCAGAATCGCGCCGTCCCAGTTCATAAACCGGTGAAGCTTACCCAGTCGTTCCACCGTTCCATGACCCGGTCGGAGAAACAGATGATATGTGTTCGCCAGAATTATGGTTGCGCCAAGATCCTTCAATTCTTCCGGAGTCATTGATTTTACTGTGGCGTGAGTACCTACCGGCATAAATCGGGGCGTGTTTATTAGCCCCCGTCGCGTACTGAGAACACCCAGTCGAGCCTGTGTTTTACTGCATTTTTTTTGAAGCTTAAACGGATTCACATAATTTTCTCACTCATTATTGATAAACATGGCATCGCCATAGGAGTAAAATCGATAGTTTTCATTCACCGCGATCTGATATGTCCGAAGGATACGATCCCGACCGGCCAACGCCGACACGAGCATCATCAGTGTCGATCCCGGCAGGTGGAAATTTGTGATAAGCGCATCCACAATCATGAATTTAAATCCGGGTGTGATAAAAAGGAACGACTCGGTAAAATTGACGGGTGCCAGAGAGGGATCTGTCTTCGCCCACGATTCCAGTGCACGAGTCACCGTGGTACCAACGGCGATTATCCTGCGATTCTCAGCACGAGCCCTTCGAATAATACCGGCGGTATCCGTTGAGATTCGATATTTTTCACCATCCATAACGTGATCTCTGATATGCGCCACCTTGATGGGCTTAAATGTTCCCCATCCCACCCATAACGTCAACGCACACACCTCAACACCCAATTGCCGGATTTTATCCAATAGTTCCGGTGTAAAATGAAGACCGGCAGTAGGTGCTGCAATGGCGCCTGGCTCATCTGCAAAGGTTGTCTGGTATCTCACGCGATCCATGACCAATCTCTCGTCGTCCTCATTTCGCTGAATGTAAGGGGGAACAGGGTAATCACCGTGTTCGTCAATAAAATCCCCAAAATTTCCGGATCCCCGAAAAATCACGGCAAATCGATCTCCAAGTCTTTCCACCAAAGTCATTGACCAGCCATCCTGTAACAGCAATTCTTCACCGATTTTCAGCCGACGCGCCGGGGACAGCAGAACGCGATCAGGTAATGTCTTCCATCCTTCCAGCAGAAACACTTCAACTTTTCCGCCGGTTTTTCTTCGTGCTTTCAGTCTCGCAGGAATTACCCGGACATCATTCAGGACAAGCACATCACCTGCTTTGAAGCAGGAAGTAATATCCCTGAATCGCCTGTGGAATACACTATCTGATGATGGTGACATAATCAGCAACCGGGATTGATCACGGGTTTCCACTGGTATCTGAGCGATAAGCTCCCGCGGAAGTTCGTAATGAAAATCACTGACTTTCAGAGATGTATTCAAATGAATTATCCGTCCTCATCCATATCAAACGGCAGCAACGGGATCGTTAATGCAGCAGGTTTGGGAATACCCAGGTATTCGAATGCCCGAAGAGATAGCATACGTCCCCGGGGTGTCCTCAGGATCAATCCTTTTTGAATGAGAAAAGGCTCGAAAACATCCTCAATGGTATTTCGATCTTCCATCAGGGCTGTGGCCAGCGTATCAATACCCACGGGACCACCATTAAAAGTATGTGCAATAACCTTCAGGAGCTGCCGATCCATCCGATCAAGACCTTGATTGTCGATCTCCATCACATTCAGTGCATCATTCGCCAGTTTTTGCTGAATCTTTCCATCACCTTTAACCTGTGCAAAATCCCGGATTCGTTTCAGAAGCCTGTTGGCGATTCGGGGGGTTCCGCGGGACCGGGCAGCAATTTCCCGGGCACCATCACGATCTATTGGTATTTGGAGAATATCTGCAGCTCGAATTACGATTTTCATCAACTCTTCAATCGTGTAAAACTCCAACCGGAATACAATACCAAAACGGTCGCGAAGCGGTGAACTGAGTGCTCCGAAGCGGGTGGTCGCTCCAATAAGAGTGAAAGGTTCCAGATCAAGTGGGATTATTCGAGCTGCCGGACCCTGGCCCATGACGAGATCAAGACGGAAATCCTCCATGGCCGGATACAACTTCTCCTCCACTATACGATTCAGCCTGTGAATCTCATCAATGAATAATCCGTCTCTCTCCGCAAGGTTTGTTAAAATAGCGGCAATATCACCGGGATGATCCAGAGCAGGTCCGGATGTTGTCTCCACGCGAATACCCAATTCCTGTCCGATAATATAAGCCAGAGTTGTTTTACCCAAACCAGGTGGACCATAAAACAGCACATGATCCAGAGAGTCTCCCCGGGATTTCACGGCACTCAGATAAATCTCCAGTTGCGACTTTAGCTTTTCCTGGCCAATGTACTCAGCAAGAGTCTGGGGCCGCAAACTTTCAAATCGCTTATCCTCCGGTAAAATATTGAGGGGATCAATCAACGGCCGGTCACTGTTCATTTTAACTCCTGCCTGAAAGGTTTTTCAGTGATTCTTTAATCATAGATTTCAGGTCCAGATCATTCTGAGTGTTCCTGACCTGCACAACAGCATTTTCCGCGTCTTTCTGCTTATATCCAAGATTCATCAACAGTGCGATAACTTCCTGCGTCCGCTCATGGGATTCACCAGGCTCCGGTTCCTTATCCGGAAAGGTTGAACCCGTTTGGAGGATGCTGATTTTCTCGCGCGCCTCAAAGATCAATCGCTCCGCACTCTTCTTTCCTAGACCCGGAATAGACGCCAATTGCGGAATATTTTCGCTAACAATGGCATGTCTGAGTTGATCATATTCCAGACCGGATTGAATGGCCAATGCCAGTTTGGGACCGATTCGGGAAACACCCATCAAAATTTCGAATAACCGCTTATCACGATTATCCTTGAATCCGAAAAGACGTATCGCGTCTTCTCTGACAAGCATATGAATGTGAATCTGAACCGGTTCACCGAGGTCCGGAAGTGAATAAAATGTGGTCATTGGAATTTCTACACTGTATCCCACGTGACCCGCCATAACAGTAATTCTCTCCGGAGATTTTTCTAATAGTAAACCTTCAAGAAAAGCAATCATGATGTTGAACGTATCCTTTTTTTCAGACGTATATTGTTCAGGTGGCATATGGCAATGGCCAAGGCGTCGGAAACGTCTGTCGGTTTAGGTGGTTCCGACAGTCTGAGAATTTTTTGGACCATGTATTGTACTTGCTCCTTGGTGGCTCTGCCATATCCCACAATGCCCTGTTTGATGGAAGCAGGTGGATATTCGGATATCTCCAGTCCACACCGCGCAGCCAGCATAATCGCCACGCCCCGGATGTGTCCCAGTTTAAGGATTGATTGGACATTTTTAGCAGTAAACACGCTTTCTATCGCCATATCAGTAAGTTCGTGCCGGTTTAGCAACCTTTCAAATTCATCGGAGAATGTAATTAAACGTTCGGGAAGAGGTGATTTTGCATTCATACGAATCGCGCCATAATCAATGGTACGGATATCGGAACCCCGTCCGACCAGAACGGCATAACCGGTAATTCGCGATCCGGGATCAACTCCCAGTACGCGAGTATAACCGTTAATTATTTTTGAATTCATGAGATCCTGTTATGCGACATCCGGATTAACTGAATTGTTCCATCACTTCGTCAGGGATATCAAAGTCTGAATAAACATTTTGAATATCTTCGTGATCATCAAGTTTTTCCATCATTTTCAGAAGTTGCTCTGCTGTTTTCTTCTCAACCTTTACTGTATTATTAGGAATCATAGTAATTTCGGCATTTTCAATACCGATCCCGGCAGCATCGATGGCTTCCTTGACGATTTCAAAATCCGATGGACTGGTCGTTACGGAAAAACTGGAATCATCCAGCTCCATATCTTCAGCTCCGGCTTCCAGAACGATATCCATCAACTGCTCTTCTTCAGCATTTTCAGCATCAATAAGGATCAATCCTTTTTTTTCAAACTTCCATGCCACGCTTCCGGAGGAGCCGAGGTTGCCATTATGCTTTGCCAGGATGTGTCTGAGTTCAGCGACGGTACGATTTTTGTTATCGGTCATGACTTCCAGATACAGAGCAACGCCTCCAGGACCGTACCCCTCATAGAGTATTTCCTCAATCACCTGTCCCGGAAGTTCACCGGTGCCTTTCATGATAGCGCGTTTAATATTATCACCAGGCATATTGACAGATTTTGCATTCATTATTGCCATGCGAAGACGCGGGTTACTCTCCGGATCACCACCGCCCATACGAGCAGCAACAGTTATCTCTTTGATAACTTTAGTGAACAACTTGCCACGTTTCGAATCGGTCGCGGCTTTCTTGTGTTTAATGGTATGCCATTTTGAGTGACCTGACATGATTTCCTCCTTTTATTCAGTGGCTCTACTGATGATACAATTCACAGGGACCAGGTGCAAGGAACAAATGCGTTAAATACAAGATGCCGGGGCGACCAATTTTATTATCCGGCAACCAAAAAAAAAAGCCTGGGCGAACCCAGGCTCAAAAAAAGTTTCCCGGCAATGTCCTACTCTCCCACAAGCACTACCTTGCAGTACCATTGGCGCTAGAGGGCTTAACTTCCGTATTCGGAATGGGAACGGGTGTGACCCCTCTGCTATGGTCACCGAGAAGAAAACTTAAACTATTTAAACATTTCAGGGTATAAACGCGTGAAGAAAAAGGGTGTTTGCCCCGGCGAACCGGGGCAAACAGCCACTATAAAATAAAAGTGGTCAAGCCGCACGACCTATTAGTACCGGTAAGCTTTGACATTACTGTCTTTACACATCCGGCCTATCAACCTTGTAATCTCCAAGGGGTCTTTAGTCCCGCTAAGCGGGAGGGAGATCTAATCTTGGGATTGGCTTCCCGCTTAGATGCTTTCAGCGGTTATCCATACCGAACGTAGCTACCCAGCGATGCCCCTGGCGGGACAACTGGCACACTAGAGGTTCGTCCACCCGGGTCCTCTCGTACTACGGGCAGATTCTCTCAAATCTCCTGCGCCTACAACAGATAGGGACCGAACTGTCTCGCGACGTTCTAAACCCAGCTCGCGTGCCGCTTTAATGGGCGAACAGACCAACCCTTGGGACCGACTCCAGCCCCAGGATGCGACGAGCCGACATCGAGGTGCCGAACCACGCCGTCGATGTGAACTCTTGGGCGTGACTAGCCTGTTATCCCCGGAGTACCTTTTATCCGTTGAGCGACGGCCCTTCCACACGGAACCGCCGGATCACTAAGCCCTGCTTTCGCACCTGCTCGACTTGTAGGTCTCGCAGTCAAGCTCCCTTTTGCCTTTACACTCGAGGCGCGATTTCCAAACGCGCTGAGGGAACCTTTGGGCACCTCCGTTAGATTTTTGGAGGCGACCGCCCCAGTCAAACTACCCACCAGGCAATGTCCCTGAACCGGATTCACGGTTCTAGGTTAGAATTCCGAAACTGCAAGGGTGGTATCTCAAGGATGGCTCCCTGCAGGCTAGCGCCCACAGTTCAAAGCCTCCCACCTATCCTGCACATACAGCACCAAAATCCATTGCCAGGCTATAGTAAAGGTTCACGGGGTCTTTCCGTCTTGTTGTAGGTAACCGGCATCTGCACCGGTATTGAAACTTCACTGAGTCCCTCGTTGAGACAGTGTCCAGATCGTTGCGCCATTCGTGCAGGTCGGAACTTACCCGACAAGGAATTTCGCTACCTTAGGACCGTTATAGTTACGGCCGCCGTTTACTGGGGCTTCGGTTCAGAGCTTCGCTAACCGAAGTCAGCTAACCCTTTCCCTTAACCTTCCAGCACCGGGCAGGCGTCAGTCCCTATACATCGTCTTGCGACTTAGCAGAGACCTGTGTTTTTAGTAAACAGTCGCCTGGACCATTTCTCTGCGGCCTCCGTCAGCTCAAGCCGTATGGCTGTTACCAACAGAGGCGCTCCTTCTCCCGAAGTTACGGAGCTAATTTGCCGAGTTCCTTAACGAGAGTTATCTCAAGCGCCTTAGAATATTCATCCTGTCTACCTGTGGCGGTTTACGGTACGGTCGTCCTAACAACTCGCTAGAGGTTTTTCTTGTCAGCGTAGAATCAACCAGTTCCGTCCTAATGGACACCCCATCGCATCTCAGGCTTAATGAATTCCGGATTTACCTGGAATTCGCCCTACTTGCTTGGACCCGCACTTCCAATCGCGGGCTGGTCTATCTTTCTGCGTCACCCCATCACTCAAATGCTGCTAGGTCGGTACAGGAATATTAACCTGTTTCCCATCGACTACGCCTTTCGGCCTCGCCTTAGGGACCGACTAACCCTGAGCGGATTAACCTTCCTCAGGAAACCTTAGACTTACGGCGAGGGGGTTTCTCACCCCCTTTATCGTTACTAATGCCGACATTCTCACTTCCAATCTGTCCACCGGTTCTCACGATCCGGCTTCAAACTAATTGGAACGCTCCCCTACCACTTCCCAGTAGGAAGTCCGTAGCTTCGGTAATAGACTTAGCCCCGTTGAATTTTCGGCGCAGATTCACTTGACCAGTGAGCTGTTACGCTTTCTTTAAAGGATGGCTGCTTCTAAGCCAACCTCCTGGTTGTCTCAGCGCCTCTACTTCCTTTGCCACTTAGTCTATATTTAGGGACCTTAGCTGACGGTCTGGGCTGTTTCCCTTTCGACTATGGACCTTATCACCCATAGTCTGACTCCTGCACTAGAAGTTACCGGTATTCGGAGTTTGGTTGGGTTTGGTAATCTGGTAGGACCCCTAGTCCATCCAGTGCTCTACCACCGGTACTCATCATGCAAGGCTAGCCCTAAAGCTATTTCGGGGAGAACCAGCTATCTCCGAGTTTGATTGGCCTTTCACCCCTATCCACAGCTCATCCTAACAGTTTTCAACCTGTAGAGGTTCGGGCCTTCACGATGTGTTACCATCGCTTCACCCTGGCCATGGATAGATCACTCGGTTTCGGGTCTACTCAATGCGACTGGACGCCCTATTAAGACTCGCTTTCGCTACGGCTTCGCCTCTATCGGCTTAACCTTGCCACATTGATGTAACTCGCCGGCTCATTATGCAAAAGGCACGCAGTCAGGCCTCGGACCGAAGTCCTAGATGCCCTCCTACGTCTTGTAAGCAAACGGTTTCAGGTACTATTTCACTCTCCTTAACGGAGTACTTTTCACCTTTCCCTCACGGTACTGGTTCACTATCGGTCGCCAAGGAGTATTTAGCCTTAGGAGGTGGTCCTCCCAGATTCCCACAAAATTTCTCGTGTTCCGTGGTACTTGGGAATACGAATATGGAGATTGATTCTTTTCACCTACGGGGCTGTCACCCTCTGTGGCATGGCTTTCCAACCATTTCCGCTAAGAATCAATTTTTTTACTCCACCAGTTCATTGCAGTGACCTGACATCGCATCCCGCAACCCCGAAAAAACTAAGCCTGCAAGCAATCACATTTTTTCGGTTTAGGCTGTTCCCTGTTCGTTCGCCACTACTAGGGGAATCGCTGTTGCTTTCTCTTCCTCGAGGTACTGAGATGGTTCAGTTCCCCCGGTTACCCACCATATCCTATATATTCAAATATGGTTGACGGACAAGTCCGTCCGGTTTTCCGATTCGGGAATCTTCGGATTGACACGTGTTTGCCGTTACCCGAAGCTTATCGCAGCTTACCACGCCCTTCATCGTCTCTTGGCGCCAAGGCATCCACCGTTTGCCCTTAATAGCTTGACCACAATATCTTTCAATTATAATCAACACTTTTAAAGTTTGCTTCTCTCTTCTCTCTAAAACTCTTTATGAAAAATTTCATACTTTGTTTTGCAGATACCCTGAAATATTCAGTTTTCAAAGAACTTTTCCTATTATCTGGAGATGGACGGGCTCGAACCGACGACCTCCTGCGTGCAAGGCAGGCGCTCTCCCAACTGAGCTACATCCCCAACAATAGTACTTTGGGCCTAAGTGGACTCGAACCACCGACCTCGCGCTTATCAGGCGCGCGCTCTAACCAGCTGAGCTATAGGCCCGCTAGCCTGTGAGTTAACAAGTGTCCACTCTCGGCCAAAAAATTAAGCGCGCTTTGTCCAGGCGAAATCGACCTGGTTTGGAAACTATCTTTCGATAGATTCACTCCCTAGAAAGGAGGTGATCCAGCCGCAGGTTCTCCTACAGCTACCTTGTTACGACTTCACCCCAATCATTAATCACACCTTGGGCGCCTGCATCCCTTGCGGGTTTGCCCGACGACTTCTAGTGCAACCAACTTTCGTGGTGTGACGGGCGGTGTGTACAAGGCCCGGGAACGTATTCACCGCGGCATGCTGATCCGCGATTACTAGCGATTCCAACTTCATGGAGTCGAGTTGCAGACTCCAATCCGAATTGAGGCCGGTTTTTTGAGATTAGCTCCACCTCGCGGTCTTGCGACTCTTTGTACCGGTCATTGTAGTACGTGTGTAGCCCAGGACGTAAGGGCCATGAGGACTTGACGTCATCCCCACCTTCCTCCGGTTTGTCACCGGCAGTTCCCTTAGAGTTCCCAGCCGAACTGATGGCAACTAAGGGTAGGGGTTGCGCTCGTTGCGGGACTTAACCCAACATCTCACGACACGAGCTGACGACAGCCATGCAGCACCTGTGAAGGCTCCCCGAAGGGTCGGTCACTTTTCAGATTCCTACCACCTACATGTCAAGCCCTGGTAAGGTTTTTCGCGTTGCATCGAATTAAACCACATACTCCACCGCTTGTGCGGGCCCCCGTCAATTCCTTTGAGTTTCATTCTTGCGAACGTACTCCCCAGGCGGAGCACTTAATGCGTTAGCTGCGGCACAGCAGGGGTCGATACCCGCTACACCTAGTGCTCATCGTTTACGGCGTGGACTACCGGGGTATCTAATCCCGTTCGCTCCCCACGCTTTCGCGCCTTAGCGTCAGGTATGGTCCAGAAAGCCGCCTTCGCCACTGGTGTTCCTCCTGATATCTACGCATTTCACCGCTACACCAGGAATTCCGCTTTCCTCTCCCATCCTCAAGCCTAATGGTTTCAAACGCAATTCCCAGGTTAAGCCTGGGGATTTCACATCTGACCTATTAAGCCGCCTACACGCCCTTTACGCCCAGTGATTCCGAACAACGCTTGCCCCCTCCGTATTACCGCGGCTGCTGGCACGGAGTTAGCCGGGGCTTATTCATGTGGTACCGTCAGACAGTAATCGTATTATTTTCACTGTGGTTCTTCCCACATAAAAGGGTTTTACACTCCGAAAAGCTTCATCACCCACACGGCATTGCTGGTTCAGGCTTTCGCCCATTGACCAATATTCCCCACTGCTGCCTCCCGTAGGAGTCTGGACCGTGTCTCAGTTCCAGTGTGGCCGTACACCCTCTCAGGCCGGCTACCCATCGTTGCCTTGGTAGGCCATTACCCCACCAACAAGCTAATGAGGCGCAAGCCCCTCCCCTGGTGGAAGCCGAAGCCTCCTTTGATCCGTAGATGTTATCTGGTATTAGCACCGCTTTCGTGATGTTATCCCAGTCCCGAGGACAGGTTCTTACGTGTTACTCACCCGTTCGCCACTTTACTCGCATCCCGAAGGACACTTTCTCGTTCGACTTGCATGTGTTAAGCATGCCGCCAGCGTTTGTTCTGAGCCAGGATCAAACTCTCCAATTAAAATTGAAAAATCTTTATCCTTGGCTAATCATTTATAAAAGACAGGGTTATTATTTCCCTTGTATTTAACTGACTATGTCAAGGCTAATGTTCATTGCATTCGCTCTGAACAGAAGCGCGCTTTTTAGCTTTCAAAGATCCGCCGTCCTTTCGGAGCGACCCGATGGAATATAGGGCCTGACCTGTCTGGTGTCAACCCTTTTTTTAAAACTGCCCCGCACCACCTCTGCAGAGCTCTCTTATAATAATAGGATATATATAGGGATGCGGTCAAGACTTTGAAACGAAAATTTTAAGAAATATTTCTTTTCTTTTTTTTTAAATTTTTTATTTTTTCCCCAAATTTTTCCCCTGATGAATACCATTGACTCCAACTCATTATTTCGATAGGTTCACTCCTTTGAAGATGTCTGGACTCATTCCGATTTCCAGATCCTCAAAGTTATATGAATCATCTTTTGCCGGTAAGAAAGGGGGAGTTTAATATGACTAAACCTGACAAAGGGCGATTAGAAATTAACCAGGATGAATGTAAAGGGTGTCAGTTATGTGTTTATGCCTGCCCGTTCAAACTCATCCAGATCAGAGAAGATCTTATTAACAAACAAGGGTACCATCCGGCGGGCTATGTTGGATCGGGTTGTACTGCCTGTGGTATTTGTTTCAATACCTGTCCTGAACCCGGAGCAATCAAGGTTCTGCGACTGGTCAGCGCGTAATTAGTGGAAGGAGATATTGCATGGCTAAAGAACTTGTAAAAGGAAATGTCGCCATTGTAAAAGGCGCTCTGCTGGCGGGATGCCAGGTGTATTTCGGATATCCCATAACACCAGCCAGTGAAATCGCCGAATATGCCAGTCTTTTATTTCCAAAATTGGGGAGAACATTTATTCAAGCTGAAAGTGAAGTATCTGCAATTAATATGGTTTACGGAGCTGCCGGAGCCGGTGTCCGCTGTATGACCGCATCTTCAGGTCCAGGCCTGAGTCTGAAACAGGAGGGAATCTCCTATTGTGCCGGTGCAGAACTACCCTGCCTTATCGCCGACATCATGCGAGGCGGACCGGGTCTGGGAAATATCGGTCCCGAACAGGGTGATTATAATCAGATCGTAAAAGGCGGCGGTCACGGAAACTATAAGGTTATTGTTTTAGCTCCCAATTCCGGTCAGGAAATGTGTGATTTTACAATTAAAGGATTTGATCTTGCCGACAAGTGGCGGATCCCGGTCATTCTTTTAGCAGACGGTTTTACTGGACAGATGATGGAACAGGTTGACTTTCCAAAGACAGCAGTTCAGCCCAAGCGACAACCCTGGGGTGTGTATGCCGATAAAGAATCACGGAAAAACCTGATCACTTCCATTTTCCTGTCTCATGCAGACCTGGAAAAACATAATCAGAAATTACAGAAAAAATATGCTGATATTGAAAAAGAAGAAGTGATGTTCGAAGAAATCCATACCGAAGATGCGGAGATGGTCATCGTTGCTTATGGTATCTCATCACGAATCTGCCGAACCACTGTGGAAATGGCCCGGGCTGAGGGAATGAAGATTGGGATGTTAAGACCTCAGACCCTCTTCCCATTCCCGAAAAATCGTATCGTGGAACTGGCTGATTCCGTCAAATTTTTCTTGTCAATTGAATGCTCCAACGGTCAGATGATCGACGATATCCGACTGGCCCTGAACGGTAAACGGCCCGTTGAATTCTATGGAAGGATGGGGGGCGAAGTGCCTTCATCCGAAGAGATCTTCGACGTTGTCAAAGGTTATCTGAAGTAGGGGGATGCTATGAATTACGAAACATATCTGG
>SWBY01001884.1_pt1 | contig 22240 bp, 15 predicted proteins | sample 4693071 | NCBI WGS metagenome assembly SWBY01 (sample SAMN10267273, study PRJNA491770) | bioreactor metagenome | isolation source: DHS bioreactor inoculated with marine methane seep sediment | place: Japan: Omine Ridge, Nankai Trough | collected 2006-05-06 | reverse complement strand
ATGGCCGCATTCAGGCGTCTGATTCATGCCTCCTATAACCGTGCCGAAGAAGATATTGACCATGCGGAAAATATCTTCCGGGAAATGGGCGATCAACTGGGTCTGGGTTTGAGTTATTATCAGCGGGGGTTGCTGGTTCTGGCCCAAGGGGAATCTGCCGGGGATTATTTCAGAAAAATCGGTGCTCTTATGGAGGATACCCACTCTGATTTGGAAAGCCAGTTAGGTCAGGCTTTCCAGCGACTGAAAACGGTGATTGACAGCAGGGCAACCGGGGTAGCCCTCTTCCGTGGAGAACTTCAGGAATACCTGCCCCCGGGACTTCGGAAATGGTTCGCTGAAAAGGGAATTCTGATGGATTCCAAGGCTGATAAACCAGTTGAAAACCTTCGTGGTGAACCGTAATAATCACCGGAAAAACCTGTTGTTTGTGACCTCATCGTTTCCCCGGCACGAGAATGACTTTGCCGGCCGTTTCGTTTATGAACTGGTCCGGGAACTCAGTAATCATTACCCGGTAAACGTCATTGCACCGGATGCGCCGGATACGGATCCATCATGGTCTGAGATTCCCATTACACGATTCCGTTACATGGCGTACGAACGATTCCAGACCCTGGCGTACGGATCCGGTATGGAATCCAACCTCGCCCGCGCCCCATGGCGAATGGCACAGATCCCGCTGTTTTATCGAAAGATGCTCAATACGATATCCGGTTGTGTGAACTCACACACCATCCTGATTTCCCACTGGCTGGTTCCATGCGGTTTGGCTGCCGCTTCTGTTGCACGGCGGGAAGGTATTCGTCACATCGCGGTGGCCCATGGCGGCGACGTCCACCTTCTGAACTCAATGCCATGGGGAAACCGGTTGCTGCGGAAAATTCTTGAAGGAACAGACGCCTGTCTTCCTGTTGCCCGGTATCAGCAGAAAATATTGTCGGCACTGGCCGGTTCGGAATCCTGGTCAAAAATTGTTTCCCGGGTCATTCCAATGGGATGTCATATTCCACTGCCCGGGAATCCGGCACCTCCGGAATCCTGGCGCGATCCCAACTGTTTCCGCATCCTCACCCTTGGCCGCCTGGTCGCCTTAAAGGGTACCGCGGATCTTATGGTGTCCCTGGACGGCATTCCCCGGGTGGAACTTCACATCGCTGGAGACGGTCCTCTGAGACACACCCTGGAAAATCGTGCAATGAACAGAGAGTATCCCGTTGTATTTCATGGTACGGTGGGACCGGAAAAGAAAGTGGAACTGTTCAATCATTGTGATCTTCTTGTTTGTCCGTCACGAATTTCCCGGTCCGGTCGCATGGAAGGTGTTCCAGTAACTGTTCTGGAGGGTCTGGCCCATGGATGTCCGGTGATCGCAACCGAGACCGGTGGTATTCCGGACATTATCGAAGATGGCCGGAATGGCCGGTTGGTGCCGCCGGGTGACCCGGAACAGCTTAGGCAGCTGATTCTTACGGTCATGTTTGATCACAAAATGCGGTACAAGATGAGAGAGCAAGGGATAATAACTGCCCGGGAACATACCTGGGAAAGTGTTGGAGATGCCTATCTCTCTGTGATACAAGACATTCTGGATTGAGGAATTCCTCCACCGTCTGCTGTTTGACTGGAGCCGTCATTGATGACTGAAAATAAAATACTCATGGTGACGAAGCCACTGGCGCCGCCGTGGCACGACAGCGGGAAGAATATCCCCCGTGATGTCGTCCGTTTTTCTAAAGAATTCCGGTATCGTGTGTTTACACCCCGAGCTGTGCAATCGTTCCATGAACGGGCTGACGCTGCTGCCATCTATCCCCGCCCCGGTGATTTCAGTCCCCCCATGGCCAACCAGATCAGGCTGCTTATGCAACTTCTGAAACGGGACAGATCCATCAGAGTCTTTCACTATTTTTTTACACCAAATCCGAAAACTTCCATGATCGGTAGTGTGGTCAACCGGATTAAACGGAAAATCCCATCGATTCAGACTATCTCAAGTGAACCGGCATCATACCATAATATCGGCAAACTGATTTTTTCGGATCGGGTGGTGTCCGGATCAAAAATGGTTCAGTCCAGACTGTCAAAAGCACTGAACCGGGAGGTGGACCTGGTCTATCCCGGTATTCCCGTGGAAGAATTTCCCCGGCTTTCCAACCGACGGAACGTCCGGGCGGAACACGGGATTGAAGATCGGTTTACCGTGCTGTATCCCGGTGATTTTGTCTTCTCAAAAGTAACGGATATTCTTAAAATAGCGGTAACCCAATGGGTAAAAACACATCCGGATATGACGGTGATTCTGGCTTGCCGCACAAAAACAGCGGAAGATCGGGATGCCGCCGAAGATTTGAAATCACATTTCCGACCCCTGGGCGGTGCCGTGCGATTTCTTGGGGAAGTGGAAAACATGACCGCTTTGCTTCAAGCAGTGGATCTGGTCATTTTCCCCGTAAAATCCCTCTATGCAAAAATGGATATTCCTCTCGTTCTCCTGGAAGCCATGGCGGTAGGAGCGCCGGTTCTTGTCAGTGATTTGCCGTCTCTCAGGGAAATGATTACATCGGACGAAGGACTCATTGTTCCTGCTGGAGATGCCGAAATCCTGATTCGTACGGTCTCTGAAATTTACAAAAATAGTGAGCGTCTGGAGTTATTGACTGCTGCTGCCGGGAAACGTGTCCGGCGGGATTTTCATGCAGCTGTCATGGCTTCAAATTATGAACGCATCTACCATGAGATGGTAAAGGCTTGAAGTATGATTGATAACCGAAAATACTATGATTCATTTTCTCAAACCTATAATACACCCCGAGACCGAGGGTATCATGCTCTCATTGATGATCTTGAGCTGAATGCGGTTTCGCCGTACTGCCGGGCCGGCCGAATTCTCGAAGCCGGATGCGGCAGCGGCCTTGTGCTGGATCGTCTTGCGGGAATCGCTTCGGAGGTTTACGGTGTGGATATCTCCGCGGGAATGCTATCTCATGCCCGGGAAAAAGGATTGGCCGTATCCCATGGAAACCTGCTCCACCTTCCGTTTAACGACAATGAATTTGATGCAGTGGTTTCCTTTAAAGTGCTGGCTCATGTGGAACCCATTCGGGACGCGGTGACCGAGATGGTCCGGGTGGTGAAACCCGGTGGATTTCTGGCACTGGAATTTTACAATCCCCGGAGTTTCCGCGGACTTATCAAAACCCTGAAACCCGCATCAAAAACTTCCAAAAAATTCACCGATGAAGATATTATCACCCGGTATGACACTCCAGACCGTATCCGGTCGTATCTGCCGGATAATGTGGATTTTATCGGGTTCAGAGGTGTCCGTGTGTTTACGCCTTTTGCCGGGATTCATAAAATCCCCGTCATCTCATCTCTGTTCAGAACGCTGGATTTTGCCGCGATCGAATCACCCCTGGCATCATTGGGCGGTTTTCTCATCGCCGTCATGCGGAAACAGTAGCACACACCGTAGCCCGTAGCTCCATTCACACCGGCAGACTGGAAAGTCCGCCCTACTATGTTTTCCGTGAAAATGTTCTCAGAACATTCCGGATATCGTTCATTCCAAGTTCAGCGGTGATGAAGATCACGATGAAATAAGCAATGATCACGGCAGCGGATCCGCCGATAATCCTGAAAAAACCCGTAAAAGGCATCAAAGTACCCGTATAATAGCCGACTCCTCCGGCGATGATGGATCTAACCCCTGTGGAGACGGGAATAAAGGAGCCGAATTTCCGATACAGATAGATACCGGTCAGGATCAAACCCACGGTCCAGCCAAGGGATGAGGCCATTGCAGCGCCGGTGATGGAATATCGGGGAATGAGAATCAGGCAGGCGCCGGCATCCACAAGCAGTGCCAGGGCTGTAATTATTATGGATACTTTCGGATTTCCGCTACCGGTGATGATCGTAACGGCAATAAACATAAGCGCAAATATGGCTTCTCCCACCGGCAGAATACTCAATGCTCCGGCTCCGGCGGCATATGCGTCCGGATAGACAAATGTCAGAAATGTTTCCGGCATGGAAGCAAAAATTACGGCTATCGGCATGACAAAGATCAAAGTCATTCTCAAGGTGGTCCGGATATAAGTTTTGGTTTGTTCCAGATCATCCTCAAACGTCGATTTTGATACCAGAGGAAATATCACAAGACTGACGGCTACCACCAGGGTGTAGGGAATTCGTGCAAACGTCTGAACAGCAGTATAATATCCGGCATGAATCGATGCCACATCGGTCTCCAACAGGGATTTTACCATGAACAGATCGATATTGATTAAGAGGTTTATGAGAAATGTGATGAGCATCACCCAGATCTCAAACGAGAGCAGTGTTTTTACCGGAAATGCTTCGCGAATTTCGGTTACCTGATGCCGTGCGATCAGTATCAGAGAGATACCCAGAATGATACCGGCAGCCAGTGAGAACCCGGAGATAGCGCCGATAATGCCGAATCCCAGAGATGCCATGGTCAGAATCCCCGCGGTTTTCAAAGTGGCAAAAGTAATATCCAAACCGGCTTGATGGGTAAACATTTTCCGGCCGTTGAGAGAGCCGACAGAGACTGCATAAAACGAATAAAACAGTGGGACGAACGCGCCGCAACGAATGGCGGATGTCAGGGACAGATCATTGAAAAACCGGGCGAACAGCGGTGCTCCCAGAAGCAAAATCAGAAAGATCGAACCACCGATCACCGCCTGTATCCGATTGGCGGCCCGTCTAATGGGGCGTTCCAGGTTTTCCCGTTCGGAAACAAATTTTGAAACAGCCTGAATTGTTCCGGTAATGAGGACCATATTGAACACATTCAATAGTCCGATAATAACACCGTAATTGCCGAATTCAGCAGCGGTTAGTAGCCGGGGAAGCGTGAAATACACTGCGTATCCGGCCACCATAAATACCAGTTTTGCAGCGGTCAGTGAGAAAAACCCTTTGAGTATTTTCTTTAGCTGACTTCGATCTGACTCCATGTTGACTCCAATCTGATTTAGATGTAAACGTAACTGTTGCTGCGGTACCAGGGAGGCTAGTGTAGAATGTCGGAACAAAAAAATCCATCTCGGGAAATAAAAAAGCGAAAGATTACCAGTGCGTTTCTCTGGACCGGAGTTTTTCTGCTGGTATTTGAATGCATCACCGCTTATCTCAAATACCGTCCCGCGTTTTTTACCGGTGAGGAGCAAGTCCTTTTTTATCTTTCTCTGGCTGGAATGTCAGCGATTTTTGCCATTTTTATGTGGTTTACCTGGACAGTTTTCCTATACCCCGTAAAAATGATCTTCCGAAAGGTGCTGGGCACTGACAGTCAGATTATCAAGCAACTGCCCCATTCCCTGATACTCATTTTTACATGGATTTTTGTATTCATCAGTTACACTGCTACTAAAACCTTTCTGACGCGATTCCATAACCATGACATGATCGCATTCTCCCTGGCTGCGATTCAGGCACTGTGCCTTTTTGTGTTTCTTCTCTTGATTGCGCTGGTAGTCAACCGTCGATCGGATCAGAAACTCACCCCGCAAAAACCGGGATTTGTTTCCAAATTCGCAGGTTTTATTTTCAACAACTATACCTTTACCACTGTTTGTGTCGGAATTATTGTCTATTTCAATTTCGAATGGCTCTCGGCTGTTATTGATTTCTGGCTGATATCCGAACTGGTGGGTTTTGTCCTGTTTGTATATTTTCTGGCCTGTTTTTCCGAAGGAAAACCGGGGAGGTTTTTGGGCAACCGATTCCTGAATACCCTGATTATTCTTATGGCTGTTTTGCTGGTTGCCGGATCCCTGATGACCATCAATTACAGTCAGAACTTGAAGGTGGCAGTCCATCGCAATTCAGTGATTCCAGCGAAAACACTGTTTTTCCTTTCGAAAGCAGTACCCATAAAAACTATCCCGTCTCTCCGGACCGCACCGCTGGAGAGTGGTGATTTCGATCTTCAGACGTATTTCAGGCAAAATATCCAGGAGTATCCATTTGACACCAGACCCATTCCTGAAATTCTCGGTGATACATCAGACTGGAATGTCATCGTATTATCTGTTGATGCCATCCGGGCGGATCATGTCGGCTGCTACGGATATCCGGTCCCAACAACGCCCAATATCGATAAAATCGCTGAAAACGGCGTCGTTTTTGATAGAAATTTTATTCAGGGCGGGGACTCACCCAACTCAATTAATTCATTCATGTCCGGTATCTTCCCCAAGAATTTCAAATCCAAGCACTCGAAAATGATGAAAGACATTCTAAAACTCCATGGGTATGTGACATGTTTTGTTGGATATGAGGCGTTGTTTAAAGCACATCCATTTCGCAAAAACTATGATGATATGGTCATGTTGGATACACCATACAACCAAATCTGGAAAAGTACTACTTCAGAAGCGATGATTGATGAAATCATCGGTCTTGTCGAGAAGAATCGGGATAATAAATTCTTCCTGTACTCTCACATGCTGGATCCCCACGCGGGATATCTCAGAACCCCTCAGACGAAACTGATGGAGGGTTCAGAACACAAAGCGTATGATGGTGAGATTGCACATTCGGATTTTCATATAGGACGTCTGCTGGATTATCTGGAAAAGGAAAATCTCCTTGACCGAACCCTGTTGATGATCACTTCTGATCACGGTGAAGAGTTTCTGGATCATGGGGATCGCTGGCACGGTAAATACTTGTATACGGAATCCATCAGAACACCCATGGTCATGAGTTTGCCTAAGTTGAAAAATCGCCGGGTCCAATTGCCCACCGGTTCTGTTGACATGGTTCCCACCATGCTGGCGTTCCTGGGTATTGAAGCTGATCCGCCACGGGATGGCATTAATCTGTTACCACTTATCTATCATGGAGACGCATCATCACTGGTTCCAATCTATAGTATGATTCCCAATTCCACATACCGAAAATACGGGATGATCTATGGTCCCTGGAAATTCATTTATACCCGGAAATCACAAATTTTTGAGTTGTTTAACATGGATGTGGACTGGGATGAGAAGTTGAATCAGGTGGATCGATATCTGAACCTTGCGGTAAATTTGCGGAATATGCTTACAACACATTTTGGTTCGCGGGTACCTATTCCTGAAATTGTTTCCGGGAATGCAATTCCTGAAAGTTCACTCAAAAAAATGGATCCTGAAAATTCCGTCCTCAATCATGGAATAGGGAATAAACCGCCAAAAGGAACCATGTCACAAAGTGCAAAAGCAAAAAAGCAGGGTATGACCCTTCAGGAACCCCGGGACATCAGTTTTGGTCCAAAGGGTCAGTATGCCATTGCGGATTTTCGAAACGGTCGTGTGGCGATTTTTGATTTTTCCGGTCAGTTCCATTCGGCGTTCGGTAAGCGAGGCAATGGAACCGGTCAGTTCACAGATCTTTGCGGTGTTGACTGGGGTGAAGACGGAAGCATCTATGTTGCGGATACGTTCAATCATCGAATTCATAAGTTTAACCCTTCCGGTGAAATTATCTGGACGTCAGCGTACCGGCTTGATTATCCCCGGGATATTAAATTGGCGGCAGATGGTATCTGGGTAGCCAATTCCGGTTCCAGTGAAGTGATCAAACTGGATTTGACAGGCAAATTCATCAAAACAGTGGGTGGGAAGGATGAGAAAGAGAATGCCCTGTCGAAACCCACAGGTATCGATGTTGATACCGATGGAAATCTTTATGTGGCTGACACCGGCAACAAGCGGGTGCAGATCTACAATGCAGCCGGTGAATTTACACGAACAATTCCCGTGAAAGGTTGGGAACCCTCAGTGTTTACCCTTCCATACCTCTGTATTGATAATAACCAGAACATGTTTGTAACGGATCCTCCCACTCACAGTATCATTGTCTATGACCTGAAAACAGGCAACGAAATCAGGCGTTTCCCACCGGATAATGCCATGAAATCTCCCTTCCATTTTCCCATGGGAATCGATTTTGAACCGGAGCATGATGCCATTGGTGTTGTTGACTGCCGCCATAATCGAATTTTGAACTTTAAACGAAAATCTATTCTGGCTGATTTGACGGACTCCAAACAAAACAAAGACGTATCAGCCGAGTCTACTGAATACTGATGTGACAGCACTTCATCTTAGACTTGATTCAGGACGATCCCCATTTCGTATTGTCGCGATCTGCATCTGTTTTGTGCTGATTTCCGGATGTGGTGCGGGCGATTCCGCACCAATAGAAAAATACCGGGTACTGCTGATTGGAATTGACGGTGGTTCCTGGGATTTTATCAATCCGATGCTTGATCAGGGTCGACTCCCGAATTTCCAGGCATTTTTCAAGGAGGGAGCATCCGGTCGGCTCCAATCAATTTATCCCTATGTGACACCTCCGGGATGGACCTCCCTGTACACGGGACAAAGACCCGGAAAGACCGGCATTTACGGATTCGGATTCTACCAGCCCCATGATTATGAATTCAGAATGACATCTTCCCGGGATATCAGAAGTCCACGGGTCTGGGATATCCTGGACAGTTATGGGCTTAAATCAGGCTCAGTATGTGTTCCGGTGAGTTTCCCGGTGCAACCGGTAAACGGTATCCAGGTCAGCGGGATTCTTGCACCGTACAGTTATACAGAAGTGCGTATCCAGGAAGTTAAAAACCTGAGTTCACCGGAAAACGGATCGGACATCACAGGTGAACTGCACTGTTTCGATACTGTCATGAATGTTGTCTCAGACATGGATTCCGTAATTCTGACGCCGGTTACAAAAGAACGGGATTGGCCCTCAACACCGGTGCAGTTGAAACCGGGTCAGAAAACGCCATGGCTGCCCGTGAGAATTTCACCGGATACCATGAACCCTCTTATTTCCAAGTTCATCGATAATAACCGGGATAAACAACGTAATGCCTGGGTAATACTGACTCTGGAAGAACTGTCTCCAACAGCGATCCGCTTTAAATCACACTTTGCCATACCGGATCTTCGGGATTTACCGTTTAATATCACCTGGCCGCATTCTCTGGCAGCGGAAATCCAGACCATCGATCCTCAGTTTGTTCCAAATATCATGTCTCTGGATGATGAGACCACTTTGGATCTGCTTCGTCGGCGTGGCCAGGTTGCTCGTGAGCTTTACACGCGGGATAATTACGATTTTTTCACTGTAGTTTACCATCGATCAGATTCAGCAGGGCATACAAATCGCCGGGAATTCATTGAACAGGTCTATGATCTTCTGGATACCGAACTGCAACAATGGATGGATCTCGTGGATGAACGTACCGTCGTTATTATTGCTTCAGATCATGGGTTCAACGAAAAACAGTACCGTCTGGACCTGAACCGCTGGTTGGAAAAAAACGGCATAATGGTTCCGGCATCTGATTCATCTGCTGTGAGTATTGATCCCGGCAGTTACCGCATTGACTATTCCCGGACCCGGGCGTACCACAGAATGTGGGGTATTTATCTTAATCTTGTTGGGCGTGATCCCTCTGGAATTGTGAATCCGGGCTCTGAAGAGGAGACACTGTTCCAGGATCTGATAAAGGCAGCAGAAGATTTGAACAGGGAAAGCGGATTCGAAGTACTGACTCTGAAATCGAAATGGGATATCTTTTCAGGTCATGCGCTTGCGGGAGCGCCGGATATTATTCCTATTGTCAATGACCGATGCGAGACGGTTTATTGGGAATCAGCACGGCAGGCCGATGTGCTTCAAAAGATTGATGGTGGGATTCTGGGTCATTCCCTGTTTGGCATGGTGGCGATGAAAGGACCGGTGATCGCTCCGGGTGTTCGCCTGCCGGATTGTCATATCGAAGATATCACACCAACCATTCTGTATCTTTGCAGCCTGCCGGTGGCACGGGATTTCGATGGATCGGTTATCCTCCCGGCGTTTCTGCCTGATTTTTCTCACGGATCTCCTGTGAAAAATGTTGATAGTTATAATGCCCTGATTAAAGAGACAGCACCTGACAATACATCAATACCGGGATCGGAAAATTCATTGATGAATCAATTGAAGTCCCTGGGCTACATGCAGTAGTTACTTTTTTTCTGAATGTATGATATAAGCGAGTTATGGTTGCGGAAGTGAAGGATATTGGAAAAATGTCCGATACAAAATGGGTAACAGGTTATAAAATACTCAATAATTACGTAATTGAGGACGTGCTGGGTGTCGGTGGTGCGTCAACCGTTTACCTCGTTCGCCGATTGACGGACAGCACACAGTTTGCCCTGAAAGCGATTTACATCGATAAGCTGGATTCCACATCAAATCACCAGTTACTATTCAATGAATTGCGAACATGGATTGATCTTCCGGAACATCCGAACATCACAACGTGCCGGTTTTTTAAGACCATTGAAAGAAATATCGGTATTTTTGCGGACTATGTTGATGGCGGATCCCTCAAGGATTGGATTCAGTCGCGTAAATTGACACGTCTGGATGAGATAATCGATGTTGCAATCCAGTGCGCATATGCGTTCCAACTGGCCCATGATCATGGCGTGATACACCAGGATGTGAAACCTGGAAATGTTCTGATGACCCGGGATGGTATTCCGCGGATTACCGATTTCGGTCTGGCCAGGTTGACCTCCGGAAAACTCTCCGGAAATGGGTCTGAATCACACCTGGATACGAATCACAGCAGTACACGGGGATTCACCATGGCATATTGTTCTCCGGAACAATTCCAGCAGACCGAACTGACCGCTTCAACAGACATCTGGAGTTTTGGCGTCATGTTTGCCCAAATGCTTACCGGGGAACTGCTTACAAAGATCGGTTATCTGGCTGATGAAGCCTTTCATTATGATTTTGAAAATCAACCGGGAGCGCCCTATCAGACTGTCCCGGACTCCATTGTTCAGATTCTGGATAAATGTATTCAACGCGAACCTCAGGATCGATGGCAAAGCTTTAATGAACTCAATGCGAAACTTCACCAGGTTTTTTACCTTGAATTTGGTCGGGAATACCATCGTTCCAAACCGGAAATCATTACGGTACAGAAATTAGCAAAGACAAGTCATGATCGTAAAACTGAAAATGGCTTGATCTGGGATGACCCCCTGGACTGGCTTGAGAAAGCGTTTACTCATGCAAATCGGGATTTGTCAGAGATGGATATGATGATACCCGAGCAAACAGGTTCCCGGACCTCCCAGGCATTGCGGGATCTGGAAATATATGAAATTGCCCTGAAAATCTATCGGTCCCAATCAGAGATTGACAGCAGGATGCCGGCGGAGGATTTAGTGCCGATTCTTCTGAGTAAAGCACTGGTTCATGAGGGTGTTTCGGATTGGAAAGGTTCCATCAATACGCGGGATCAAGCCATAAAAATTTTGGAAGACTGTGTATACAATGATTCCAAATCAGATCTGACCGGTTCCCTGTCAATCGCCCTGATGCAGCAAGGATGGATTCTGTGCCGTATTGGTGAGATTAAACCTTGTATGGACTGTTATGAAAAAGCCCGTGTACTCAGAGAATTCATGTTCAAAAATGATCAAACACCGGAACTCGCTGTTGAACTCTCCAAATCATACGCCGGTATCGGGGAGGCATTGAGCAAGCAAAAACGATTCCGCGAAGGACAGATAAATTTTGATAAAGCCGTGGATTTGCTCTACCAGGTCGTTTTTGAACAGGAAAAACATGAGTATGCCCATATGCTGGCAGTCTACTATCAGACGCGGGCATTTCTTCTGAAACGTTACGTGGAACCTTCGGAAACGCTGGAATACCTGGATAAAGCCATGGATATCATGGAAAACCGCGTAAACTTTGATACCGATGAATTTGATATCTACATCATATCCGATTTTTCATTGAAACGCGCCATTATCACTCGGGAATTCGAGAAATATGATGATGCCCTGTACCATTTGAATCGGGCAATCAAAATACTTGAAAATGCTGTTTACCAGGAAAATCGCAATGAACTCTCTCCCGATCTTGCAGAAGCGTATCATCATAAATCCAAAACACTGAACGGTATGAAAAATTACCGGGATGCCGGATTATTTATTGACGAGGCCATTACGATACTGGATCGTCTCGTCAATATTGAAAGTCGGGAGGACCTGGCGGAATCTCTGTCCGATACGTATGAAGAAAAAGCGCAGTTGCTGATAGATAATGGCGATAAGTGGGCTGCGATCAAATTTCTGACCAAGGCCACTGAACTCCTGAAATGGCTGATTTATACGGATGGGCAGACGGAACTCAGGGAAAACCTTGCCCGGGTCTGTCTGAAACAGGCGGAACTTTATACCGCTCAGAAAGATTACCACAGCGTTGTGCATATCTATGAACCGGTGGTACAGATTTATAAAAGCCTGGTTTATGAAGACAGCCGGAAAGAGTACCGCGAACCGCTGGCAAGAACCCAGTGTGAAATGGCTTATGCCCTGATGCAGATCGGCAATATCAGTTCCGCGAAATCCCTGGTCCGGGATGGTATGAAACTTCTGGATTCCCTGGTGGAACGGACGAAGATACAGGATTTGAAAGCGTATCATAAAAAGATGAAACAGCTCCTCAAGCGTCTCCTGTAACAATTCTCCCACATTCATCTCCCCGCAAATCAGATCAAATACATATGGGTGTCACTCCAGAAAAATCAATTGCACCTGCCCGGTGTTTATCATACTATCATCATTGGTTATGAGGGGTCGGGAATCCCACTGGAAGGGCATGGAACGATATGATTGAACACGGGATACGTGAGGTTATTCTCCTGTTGCAGAAAGCGTTGGGGTGTGCCGAAAAAATCTTTCAGAATCAGGAACTTTCCGGATCATTTGTCGACCATGTATATCCGCCGGGAATGTCCCGGGCTGAATTCCACGATGCAGCGGTGAAAAATCCGGATCTGAAACGGTTTGATACGGTGGTGGAGTTTGATTCTGAAGGCAAATTGACGGCGGTGCCCTATAGCGTAAAATATCGGGATATTCTGGATGATATGATTGGGTATCTACAGGAAGCAGCAACAAAATCACAGGATTTTCAATTTGCAACGTATCTGCGTGCTGCCTGTAACTGTCTCAGGGAGGGTACAATCCAGGCGTATAAAAATATGATGGAAGCCTGGCTGAAGTCGCGGGAATCGCCCATCTGTTTTATTATCGCTTACGATGAAACCTATTCAGATACGATGTATGGGCTTAAAGGGACATTCGATGCCGCTCTTTTTATCGAGGATCCCACATGGTCACCGGCCCTTGAGAAACCGGTAAAGACATGGTCAAGATTCTCTCAAACACTGTCATTCCCGGGATCTCCCAGACATTTTCAGGGAATTTTCTCCCGGGTTTACAGAACCCTCGGTCTGACCGGCGCGATCCGGGATATGCAGCTTCGGGCATGGAACCTGCCCAACGATTATGATCTGCGCACTCGCACGGGATCTCACCAGGTGATTATTCGTGAGAATACCATTCAGGCGTTTTATGAGGATCTTCTGCCCATGATGCAGCGCTTGTTTGGAGTGCCCGGGGATGGCATTACTGAGGACATGCTTCTGCGCGGTCTTTTCTGGACTCTGGCCGGTCATGAACTGGGTCATAACCTGGCCTGTTATGACCAGCAGTCGGGATTAGGTGAAATTGAAGATGTTTTTGAAGAACTGAAAGCGAATATTATTCCGGTCATATGGGCCATGCGCTGCCGGGAGTGGGGGGAAATCACCGGGGACGATGCCCGGGCCGCCGTGATGATATATACAGCCCTGGATCTTCAGGACTGTATCCTCGTGGATGTCTCGGAATCAAGACGGAGTTACTGCCTGGCAGCACTGATACAGATGAATTATCTTTTAGAATATGGCGCCGCTGAATGCGTGGGAAGCCGGCTGCATTTCAACATCGGATCTCTGGAAACCGTCAATCGGCGCCTGCTGCGGGAGATCACTGAGATCATGTCCGGTGGTGACTATGTGCGAGGCAGGGAATTCATCCGGCAGTATGGCTCATCCTGTATTCTGGAGCCTCTGGAAATCGGGATTACATCATCCGCAATAAAAGAACCCGTCAGGTTTTAATATAAAATTTAACAGGGATAATTTGCGATGGAAAAAAAGAATACGATCCAGGGACAGGCAGCGAGTGACCCCGCTGGTCCGGGTGATATCGGCGGTTTTAAAATGGATCTGGGGATTATTGCCCACGAGATCAAGAGTCCCATCGCCGCGACGATCCAGATCCTTCACACCGTTGAGTTTCTGCTTCCGGGGGAGGAGAATGCGAAAGTTCGCCGAATGGTCAAACGCGCTATCAAACGGGCTTCTTCAGCACTGGATCTCACCCGGAACCTCCTGGAATACATGAAACTGGATCACACGGATCGAAATCAGGCGCGATCCGGTGTTATGAAACTGTCGGAACGGATCCCGCAATTACTGGAAAAGCATCTTCCCATGGCGGAAAAACATAATGTCCGGGTCATCTGCGAATTCGGAAGTGAGGGTGGTTCCGTCAATCTCAGTGAGTTTGAGTTTGATCTGATCCTCGATAATCTGGTCTCCAACGCCATCCGCTATTCCAAACGGGATGACAGCCTGAAACGCGTCTGGCTCCGTACCCGGGAAACTCCCGAATGGGTGATTCTGACGGTGGAAGATGAAGGGATCGGGATGAAGGAAGAGGACCGGGTACAGATATTCAGTGAGTTTTTCCGATCAAATTTTGCCAAAGAGCAGACTATCAGTGGTTCGGGGCTGGGAATGGCCATCGTTAAAAAGATAGCGGATGAAATCAATGCACACATTTCGTGTGCCAGCATTCCGGGAAAAGGCACGACATTTACCGTGAAATTTCCCCGGGTACAATAACCACCGATGGATTTTGTGATATAGTGTCCTGCAGAGGAAAGGGAACCGTTTGAAAACAAACAGAAATCATCGGGAACATTCATGAAAATCGCCATCGTGGGATCAGAAGCCGCTCCCTATGCAAAGACCGGTGGTCTGGCGGATGTCGTGGGATCCCTGCCCGCTGCTTTAAAAGCGTTGGGTCATGAAGTTATCGTTATCATACCGAAATATGCGTCCATCGATACGTGGAAAACACCCATGCAGCGTTTCTTTCCTGAGATGTGTGTCTGGATGGGAAACACTGAAGAGTGGTGCGCGGTTGATGTATTCAGAGATGCCGGGGGTATTGATACATACTTTATTGAAAGTGACAAGTATTTTAACCGGCCGGGGATCTATCACGATGCGCATTACACCGATTATTCAGACAATCCCCGACGGTTCGCATTTTTTACCCGTGCGGCACTGCAACTCTGTATCGATATGCAATTTTCAGCGGATGTATTTCATTTCCATGACTGGCAGACATCACTGGGTCCGGGTTTTCTGAAAATCTGGCACTGGGATAACCCGATTATCGGGGGCGCCGGCAGTATTCTCACTATTCATAATCTCAATTACCAGGGACGATATGCTGCGGAACATTACGATTACACCGGATTGCAGTGGCAGAACTTCACCCCGGATAAATTTGAAGATCATGGAAGCATTAACTTTCTTAAAGGCGGGATTTACTACGCGGATATTGTAAATACCGTCAGTCCAACCTATGCCCACGAAATTGCATCTCCCTCGCATTCCGGCGGGTTGACGGGTTCCCTGCTGAGTAAAGGTGACCGGTTTCTGGGTATTTTAAACGGTGTAGATTACTCGATCTGGAACCCGGAAACAGACCCGCTGATACCGGCACATTTTTCACAGGACAATTTGAGCGGGAAAGCCATTTGCAAGACCGTGCTGCAGCAGTCCATGGGCTTGTATCCGGATCCGGGGGTACCGCTCATCGGGGTGGTGAGCCGGTTTGCCGATCAGAAGGGGCTTGATCTGCTGGCTCAGGCGATGGAAGGTATTTTGGGGAACATGCACGTGCAGTTCGTGATTCTTGGTTCCGGCGATCCGGATCTGGAACGGTTCTTTGGATCACTCCCCGCAAGATATCCCGGACGCGTGGGATCGTATATCGGCTTCAGTAATGAACTGTCACACCTGGTAGAAGCGGGCTCGGATTTTTTCCTGATGCCCTCCCGGTATGAACCGTGCGGACTGAACCAGATCTACTCTCTCCGGTATGGCACCCTGCCCATTGTCAGGGCTACCGGGGGCTTATCCGATACGGTTTATCAGTACGACGAACACACCGGGGGCGGTACGGGGTTTTTATTCCGGGAGATGAGTGGCTCAGCTATTTATTACACCGTGGGATGGGCGGTGAGTACTTACTACGACCGCAAACACCACATGGCTGATATGATTCATCGGGCCATGGGTATGAATTTTTCCTGGGAAGCCAGCGCCCGGGAGTACGTTCGTGCATATCAGGTCGCACACAGTGCATAATTCCATCCCTGTTTGACCCCCATGGGACAGATATGCTAAATTCCAGATAAATCAAATCCAGTTAAACCGGAATTGGCACAAATGAGTTCTATCAGACAATTTTTAGAAAGTATTGTTGCGAAACTACCCATGGCTCTGGTCTGCCTGGACAGGGAAGGGGATGTCGGGTTCATTAATCCCCGGGCTGCTGAGATGACCACCGCTATCTTAAACCCGGATTCAACCCTGCGTATTGATGCACTCTATCCGGTATTGGCGGAATACTGGGATGATATCAGTAAAGCCTTGACGGACCGTCGGACCTGGGTAAAAGAACGTCTGGGTTACATCTTTGAAAACCGGCAGGTTTACGCAACATTTGAACTGACGCCTGTTAAAATACGAAATCTGGAAACATTTCTGATGCGGATTGATGATGATTCCATCCGTGTTAAAACAGACCAGTTGATCATCCAATCGGAAAAAATGCTGTCACTGGGAGGTCTTGCTGCCGGGATGGCTCATGAAATCAATAATCCCCTGGCGGGAATTTTGCAAAGTATCCAGGTGATCCGGGACCGCATGACCCGGGATACAACCATCAACCGGCAGACAGCATCCAACGCATCGATAACTCTCGAGGGTCTTCATACATTTCTGGATGATCGGAAAATTATATATTTCCTGGATGAAATGCGTGTCTCCTGCCAGCGAGCCGTATCCATTGTGGATAATATGCTGCGTTTCAGCCGGGAATCCGGACCGGAATTCCGCCTGCACCACATCAGTGATCTTGTGGAGCAGGCCGTTGAACTTGCCGAAAATGATTTCAGTCTGAAGCGGCGCTACGATTTTCGCCTGATTGAAATTGAACGGAACTACGATTCCACACTTCCCCGGGCCCCCTGTGAATCCATCCAGATTCAGCAGGTTTTTTTCAATATTCTGAAAAATGCCGCCCAGGCAATGATGACTGATGATCGTCGGCATCATCATCACAAAATCACCATTACCACGTGCCTGCATGACGATCTTCACAGAACAGAAATTACCGACAATGGACCCGGCATGCCGGAAGCGGTCAAAACCCGTGTATTTGAACCATTTTTCAGTACCCGGAATGCAGCCAACGGAACCGGATTGGGATTATCTGTTTCATTTTTTATCATCACCCATAATCATTGCGGATCCCTCCAGGTGGACTCAACTCCGGGGACCGGCACCCGTTTTATCATTGATCTGCCATTGAAGAAGTAAAGATGCGGGTTCGGAGAATCCGGCTTTGAATTTGCATTCTTCCATTGTTCCACTATTCCAGGTTTCCATGTGTTTCAGTTTGCGGTTTTAAAAAGGCTGATATTTCGATATGTTCAGGGCGTGAGGGTACAATATGACTCGATGGAAAATCCTGATCGTTGATGATGATCCCATAAATCTGGAACTCCTGGACCGGACTCTTAAACGACAGGATTATGACGTGATCCATGCGGAAAACGGAAAAATAGCGGTGGATAAAGCACTTGAAATCCATCCGGATGTGGTTCTTATGGATGCCGTCATGCCGGAGATGGATGGTTTTGAAGCCACCCGCCGCATCAAGTCCGACACACGCACTCAGATGATCCCTGTGGTCATGGTGACATCACTCAATGATGTAGAGGACCGGGTGCGTGCACTGGATGCCGGCGCTGATGATTTCCTGAATAAACCCTTTGACCGTCTCGAACTGACGGCACGCGTGCGGTCTCTTGTGCAGGTAAAAGCATACCATGATCATCTGATCAATCATCGGAAAGTGTTGGAAGATGCGGTGGCCCGGCGGACAGAGGAGGTTCAGAATGCGTTGAACCAGCTTCAGGAAGCGTCTCTGGAAACCATTATCTGCCTGTCCCGGGCAGCGGAATATAAAGACGAGGATACGGCCCAGCATATTGAACGCATGAGTCATTATTCCCGGATAATTGCTTTACACATGGGATTGGATGAAAGGATTGCTTCGGATATTCTTCACGCTGCACCCATGCATGATATCGGTAAAATCGGCATTCCGGACAGCATCCTTCTGAAACCGGGTAAACTGACCCCGGACGAGTGGATCATCATGAAATCTCATGTGGAAATAGGCGCGCGAATCCTGAGGGATTCAAAATCGCCCATTATCCAGATGGGAGAACTGATCGCGCTGAGTCATCATGAGCGATGGGACGGTTCAGGATATCCACAGGGATTGGCTGGAACGGATATTCCCCTGGAAGGCCGTATCGTGGCCATCGCCGACGTCTTCGATGCTCTGATTTCCAAACGTCCGTATAAAAAGGCCATGTCACTGGATCAGTGCTACCATGAAATTTCACAGAGCCGGGGATCACATTTTGATCCTGATGTATGTGATGCATTTTTTGCTGTGACCGATGAGATTCTTTTGGTGGCTGAAGCATTCAAGGATCCGGACCCACCGGGTCACTCTTAACCCGTTAAGATTTAAATATTCCCCGATCCAGAATCCCGTAACTGTCGAAACTGCTTTTAATGGTCAGCCAGATGGCCAGGGCAACAGTAATTGTTGTTCCGGAAAATATGGCGATCATGATGGCGATCTGGTATTTGATGGCCACCATGGGGTCGGCGCCGCCAAGGATTACACCGGTCATCATACCCGGCAGAGCGACCAGGCCGATAGTAGCCATTGTGGCTACCGTCGGCAGCAGAGCGGCCTGGCAGGCATCACGAATAAAGGGACGCGTCGCCTCGCTGAGAGTAGCGCCCTGGGTAAGTGCAAGCTGATACTGTTTCTCCCGGGACCGGATTGCCGTATAAAACTCCCGGATCCCGATAATATCCCCTCGAAGGCAGTTTCCCAGGATCATGCCGCCAATGGGTATGGCGTATTGCGCATCCAGAAGGTTCTGCCGGTGCAGGATAATTCCGGTGAAAAACAGAAGGGGAATGGCTGCACCCGCCAGAAGTGAAATAAAAAGCGGAATAATGAATTTCCGGAACCGAAGCCGGCAACTCCGGATGATGGATACATCCGCCACGGTGATCATCACCGTCAGCCAGAGTGCCGTCAGCCAGATGGAATTGATTTCGAAAACCACCTGAAGATACAGCCCCACGAATAGAAGTTGAACCGTCATTCTCAAGATGGCAATCAGCGTGTCTGATAGTATCTGTATCCGGTACCATAAAATAACGCATACCGGGAAAATCAGGAGTAAATATGAGAGTACCAGAGTGCTGGTTCCAATATCGACCACACCCATGTCAGTCTCCGTTTTCCCGGGCCGCGAGTTCCAGTACCGGTCCGTTGAATCCGGCCAGTTCGGGATCGTGGGAGATGGCCAGTACTGTGATATCCGGCTGTTCGGCAAAATAAGCCGTCACGGTGGATTTAGCATCGGCGTCAAGTGCGGACGTGGACTCGTCCAGAAGGTAAATTTCACGATCGAGTAATATGGCGGAAATCACAGCGATCCGCTGTTTCTCACCACCGGAAAGTTCGTCAACAGGTTTATTTGTATCAAGGCCGTTAAGCAGGAATCGATCCATGAGTTCGGGAATGCGGTTCAGATTGGCTGCCCGGTTCTGATTCATGCGGTATTGGAAGGGTGTTTCCAGGAAAGATCGGATTGTGCCGGTGCCGGGATCAGGTTCCTGGGGCACATAGGCTATTCGGGATCGGGTTTCATACACAGTAAAGCGGGAAATCACCTTGCCATCAATCCGAATCTCACCGGTATCGGGCATGGTGAGACCCAGGATGCATTTGAAAAGAGTGGATTTCCCGGAACCCGATGGTCCGGTGATACGAATCCTCGCGCCTGTTTCCACGCAGAAATTGAAATTCTGAAACAGGGGCTGCCCCTCAAAACAAAGATTCAGATCCGAAATCTCGATAATGTTTGAAATGCCGCTGATACTCATGTTTCAAACCATTTGCTCCCACGGGTTTAATCACGATCAGATGATAATCAGAGATACCCTTATAAATCAAGCCATGATATGATATGGGGTAGGGTTTAGAGTTGAGAGTTCAGAGTTCCCGGTTCAGGATTCAGAGTTGAGAGTTTCCCGTTAAGAGATTGTCACCCTGAGCGGAGTCGAAGGGCACGGAAACAAGAGGTGCTGCCACCCTGAGCGGAGAGATTGTCACCCGGAGCCCATCGGCTTCGCTCAGGACAGGCTCCGTCGAAGGGCACGGAGTTGAGAGTTTCAACCGGGAACGTGGAACCGGGAACGTGGAACTAGTTTTTAAAGGGTTTTGAGGAGATTGCGATATGACATTTGAGAATACCCTGGCGGGTCGCACCAGTCGTATGGGCGCCAGCGCCATTCGTGAGATTTTAAAAGTTGTGAAACAGCCCGGGATGATATCTCTGGCCGGAGGACTTCCGGCGCCGGAGAGTTTCCCCATGGAAATTATCAGTGATCTGTCCATGCAAGTCATTGAAAAATATGGACCTCGGGCATTTCAGTATGATCTTTCAGAGGGGTTCATTCCCCTGCGGGAAGCGCTTGTGGAGTATTTTCAGGATATGGGTATTGAATCCTCTGTTGAGGAGATTATAATATCCAGCGGGTCCCAGGGGGCACTGGATACCCTGGGGAAGATTCTCATTGGGCCTGGTGAGAAAATCGCCGTAGAGGCACCAACTTATCTGGGCGCACTCCAGGCGTTTAATCCCTATGAACCGGAATATGTCCGCATCGAGATGGATGAAGACGGCGTTATACCGGAATCACTGGAAGATATTCTGAAAAATAACATCATCAAGTTTGTTTATCTCGTACCGACATTTCAAAATCCTACCGGCCGGACCACCACGATGGAACGGCGTGTGAAGATTTGTGAAATCATCCAGAAATACAACACGCTTCTCATCGAAGACGATCCCTACAGTGCACTTCGGTTTCGGGGCAGTCCCCTTCCGCCCATCAAGGCGCTGGCTCCGGATCATGTCGTCTATCTGGGAACCTTCTCAAAGGTCCTGTCACCGGGACTGCGTGTGGGATTTGTTGTGGCGCCGGAACTCATCCGGGACTGGATGATTCTGGTAAAACAGGGTGTGGATCTACATACAAGCACGTTCAACCAGGCACTGGCAGCAGAATATCTGGCGGGTGGTTACCTGAAATCACATCTCCCCCGGATTATAGAACTGTACCGACCGCGGCAACTGGCGATGCTCCATGCAGTGGACCAGTATTTCCCGGATTGTTTTTCATGGTCGAAACCCGAAGGCGGGATGTTTATCTGGGCGGAGGGTCCGGCGGGTATGAACCTGGATCCCCTCTACTATCAGGCCGTTGCACAGAAGGCTGCATTTGTTCCCGGAAAACACTTTTATGCGGATGAGGGTGAGGGGCTGGAAACCATGCGGCTGAATTTTACAATGGCCAGCGAAACCGCCATTACCAAAGCGGTGGAGATCATCGGTGACGTGATTCACCAGGCACTGTAATAGCGCTAAATAAAAAAATCAGGCGTCAAACCAATGACGCCTGATTGAAGTGTGAATCAGAATTATTTCTTTCGTTTCCAGATCAGCAATCCGCTGATACAGGTGAGGAGTAAGCCAAGTCCTATCGGTCCCGTGGCGGGGAGACTCGAGTCTGGATAGTTGGTTATGGCACGGATACAAACGTCGGTTGAATAGGTTTGCCATGACGCACCGGTGCCCGTCGTGCTTAAATAGGATTCGCCTTCTACCGGAGCAATAAGATCAACAGGAATCGGATATCCGATTCCGCCTGGTGTCTGGAATTGAACAGCAACATAGAAATCATTACCGGTTGAAATGGGCATGGGTGGCGATATATCTACTGAAAAATAACCACCCCGTGGAACGCCTGCAGCTGAATTGG
>SWBY01010199.1_pt1 | contig 22271 bp, 26 predicted proteins | sample 4693071 | NCBI WGS metagenome assembly SWBY01 (sample SAMN10267273, study PRJNA491770) | bioreactor metagenome | isolation source: DHS bioreactor inoculated with marine methane seep sediment | place: Japan: Omine Ridge, Nankai Trough | collected 2006-05-06 | reverse complement strand
TGCCCCATGCCTTGCCCCATGCCTTGCCCCATGCCTTGCCCCATGCCCGACGGTTGTTGGTTCAAGCCAGGACGCTGAGCAGCATGCGCTGCCTGCCCCTGGGCAAACTCATCTGGTGTTACCTTGCCATCAACATCCAAATCAAAATCTGAAAACTGCATCATGTTACTCAGACCGCGCATCGTTCTTCCCTGTTTAGCACGCTCGCTTACTCGCGCGCCACGGGCCTCAATAAATTCGTCTTCATCCAGGTAGCCGTTCTTATCCAGATCAAAGTCAGTGAACACCGGCATGTTGCGTCCCATGCCTTGCCCCATGCCAGATGGCTTCTGGTCCACATCAGGGTCCTGAGCAGCGGCAGCCAGTGTTACCGATGCCAGCAGACAAAAAGCTATAGTTATTACAAGATCTTTCATTGCCACTCTCCTTCATGCTTGAGCCAAGGGCTATTTCAACATAACAAAGCTAGGCCTTATGCCCGGCTGTTTCAATGATTATTCGCGTCTATTTCAGTAAGTAAACTATGGAGAGAATCTCTTTCGCAACTCGGATAGAGAGAGAGGGTGATCCTCGGTAACCACCACCACTGACGCCAGCTCTTCCCCGGCCAGTGGCTCTGCTGTCTCCAGTTGGAGATCAAGTATCTCTTCGTCCGCTTCGGATACCCCGTGACCACGTTCAGCGCGGCCCTTTACCCTCTGATGCAACAAGGACTCGCTTATCTGCATGTCCAGGATTACAAACGGCACCAGCATCCGCTCCGCCATATCAGCGAATAGCTGACGCTGTTCCTGCTTGAGGAAAGTGGCATCCACAATGGTAATGAAACCGTAGGCCACCAGATCTTCCGCCAAATCCAACAGTCTTTGGTAGGTCTTCCAGGTGGACTCTTCGCTATATACACCCGCCCAAGGCTCCGAGCCGCTATCGGCCTGCGGTTCTAATCCCGCAAGACGTTTACGCTCCACATCTGAACGGATCTGCACCGCTGGCAACCACATGGCCAAGAGTCTGCCGGTAAAACTCTTGCCGGAACCGGAAGCGCCATGGGTGATCACAATTGCAGGCTGTCCAACCTGAGTGTAGCTCTCGGCCAGATCAATATAGTCATGAAGATCCTGTTCCAGACTCGCCCTTTCTTGCATCTCCAGGTCATCCTGGCTCAGACGAATTGCCGCTACCTTGGCCCGCACCAAGGCGCGGTATGTCTTGTAGAAAGCCAGCAACTCAAGCCCGTCATAATCCCCGTTCTGCTCCAGGTAAGTATTGAGAAAGCGTTGTGCCAACTCCGGCCTGCCCTGCTTTTCCAGATCCATCACCAGAAATGAGATCTCGCTGATGGTGTCAATCCAGCGTAGATCCCGACTGAACTCGATGCCGTCAAATATTACCGCCTCACCATCGATCAGGGTGATGTTTCCCAGATGCATATCACCATGGCACTCCCGCACAAAGCCATCCACCTTACGCGCTGCAAGCGTCCCGTCCAACGCTAAGTGTGCCTGCTGCGCCCACCGCTCTAAATGGTCAAGCTGCGCCACGACCTCTGGTTCGTGTTTCAGCACCCTGATCAGGTCAAAATTCTCCTGCATCGGTACATACACCAAGTCGGGTGCGCCGCAGGGATTATCCGCATCGGTACTATCAATCTCTGCATGAAAGGCTGCGACCTTGATCGCCAGACTATCCACCAGCTCTGGCTTCAGCCGATCTATGTGTTGTGACAGCAGACCATCGCTGGGAAAGCGCCGCATTCTAACCGCATATTCCAAGACAGGACCGTTCCCATCTATCTCGGGATTCTCGGTGTCGCCGGTGATCACAACAACATCCAGATAGAGATCAGGCGCCAGACGCCGATTCAGATACAGCTCTCGCTCGCAATAGTATTGGCGCAGTTCCAAGGTGGAAAAATCGAGAAAGCCGAGGTCTACCGGCTTCTTGATCTTGTAGGCAAAATCGTCGGCAAGCAGTACATAGGAGATATGGGTCTCAACAACCTCTACATCCGTGGCTGGGCGGGGCCAGACCCCAGGCTTCTGAAGCGTCTTGATCAAATCGGTTAATTTGGACATATCCGTAATTGGTCCGCACAAAGTTGACTTTACCCCAAGGCCCCGGTATTAAAGGTCGACCGACAGTTACTAAATTTAAAGTGAGGATTTGATAATGAGTATAGACCGAATTGTAATGGCCTTCGCCGGCGCGGTGATTTTGCTAAGTCTGGCGTTGACCCAATTACACAACCCGAACTGGTGGTGGCTGACCGCATTTGTTGGTGCCAACCTGTTTCAGGCCTCTTTTACCGGTTTCTGCCCCCTGGCAACCATATTGAAAAAGATGGGAAAACAGAGCGGAGCTGCGTTCTAAGCGGTTTTGAAGCCCCATGGAAGGGGCCATAAAACAGTGGCACTAAATACAAGAAAACGTCATTCCGGACGAAGCGAAGCGTGGATCCCGAATCCAAAAGAAACTGAGAAAACACTATTGGCTTGGTGATAACTGGATTCCGTCCTTAGGTCCGTAAACGGTACATCTGCTGTGCAAGGAAGCACAAATGTCGCGAGCACATGGATGTGCAAAAGCGACCCTGTACCACTACTCCGGCATACGCGGGAATGACAACACTCGCAGCAAGCTGCGGGGAATTGAACCCTCAGAGATTAACGACCAAGCCTTTTTTAGTCTCACCGATTAAAACTCAAGCGCGCACCCTGCACCCGATCCACCACCTTGCCATGATGATAGGCTAGCTGTCCGTTCACGAAGGTAGCGGCAATGGATGAACGCAGACGCATGCCTTCAAGTGGCGACCAGCCGCACTTGTAGAGCACATCGTCCCGCTCCACCCGAAAGGCGTGATCATAATCAACCAGCGCCAGATCCGCCCAGTAGCCCTCACGCAGATAACCGCGTTCTTCAATATCAAACAGACGGGCCGGGGCGTGACTGGTCTTCTCGACCAGCATCTCCAGTGACAGATACTCGTCCCGACACAGCTCCAACAACATGGGCAAGGCATGTTGCACCAGGGGCAATCCGGAAGGCGCCTGAAAATAGTTACCCAGCTTATCATCCAACAGGTGCGGCGCATGATCTGTAGCAACTACATCGATGCGTCCCTCTTTCAGGGCCTGACGCAAGGCGTCACGATCACTGGGCTTCTTGATGGCCGGATTACATTTGATGAACGCCCCTTTGAGATCGTAATCCCTGTCTGAGAAGAACAGATGATGCACACACACCTCGGCGGTGATCCTCTTATCATCCAAAGGTTTGGCCTCGAATAACTCCATCTCACGGGCCGTAGTCAGATGCAGTACATGCAGGCGGGTATCATGCCGCTTGGCCAGATCCACCGCGAAGGAAGAGGATAGATAACAGGCCTCCTCGCTCCTTATCTGGGGATGCATGGAGATGGGGATGTCATCCCCATATTTTGCTCGCTGCTCTTCTTCATTCCGCGCAATGGTTGGTGAGTCCTCACAATGGGTGGCCACCAGCACCGGGGCATCGCGAAAGATCTTTTCCAAGCTCTCTTTCCGATCCACCAGCATATTGCCGGTGGAGGCCCCCATGAACACCTTGATACCGCAGGCCTGTTTGGGATCCAGGGAGCGAATTACATCTATGTTGTCGTTGGTTGCGCCCAGATAGAAGGCGTAGTTTGCCGCAGACTTTTCAGCTGCAATGGTATATTTCGACTCCAGCGCTTCTAGGGTGACCGTATTGGGATTGGTATTGGGCATATCCATAAAACTGGTGATACCACCAGCCACCGCAGCCCGTGACTCTGAATAGATATCACCCTTATTGGTGGAGCCGGGTTCGCGAAAGTGGACTTGATCATCAATCATGCCAGGTATCAGGATGCGACCATCGGCATCCATTACCCGACAGTTTTCAGGGCATGTGATCTCGGCGTCCACCTGTTCGATTCGGCCGTTTCTTATTAGAAGATCTCCATCCAGAATCAGCCCCTCGTTCACCATCCTGGCATTCTTGATTAGTATTGTTTCAGCCATCAATCGTACTCCCGGTCTTTCCAGTTTCTAATCGCCGTGAACACCTCTGTCCCGGCCGTTAGTTTACGTCCCGCATATCTCTCTGCTGCGGCAATAACTGTCGAATTGTCAGACCGCAGAAAGGGGTTTGTATCTAACTCTAGCTGAAGCAAGGATGGAACGGTAGGATCGCCTCGGCTACGTTGGTCACTGGCAGCCTGAAAGCGTGCCTGTACCAACTCACTCTCCGGCTCAACCCATTTGGCAAAGCCAAGATTAGCCAGGGTATATTCGTGTGCGCAGTAAATCATGGTATCTGCTGGCAGGGCCGCAATACTTTGCAGGGAGTCATGCAACTGCGAGTGGGTACCACTGAACACCCTACCGCATCCACCGGCAAACATGGTGTCGCCGCAGAACAACACCCCCGCGCCATAATACGCCACATGTCCCTCGGTATGGCCCGGCACATCCATTACCTCAAACTCAACCTGAAGCGATGAGAGTTCAATCCTGTCTCCGCCCTTAACCGGTCTGGTGACAGATGCAATCGACTCTGTTGCCGGGCCATACACCAGCGCATCCGGCCACACCTGAAGCAGATCATCAACCCCACCGGTGTGATCCCCATGTTTGTGGGTAAGCAGGATAGCGGCCAGCTCCAGCCCCTCACGCCTCAATACTTCCAGCACTGGATCTTCATCACCCGGATCAACCACCACAGCCTGTGGGCTGGCGTCATCTTGCAACAGCCAGATGTAGTTGTCGTCGAAGGCAAGAATGGGGCGAATGTTCAGCATCTGGTTATTTTCCGTACAGATCCTCTGGTGAGATAAGCGGTTCGCTGATCACTTCCAGACGATCACCGCGTACTGCATTGTAAAAACAGCTGCGCCGCCCTGAGTGACAGGCGGGGCCGGTCTGATCCACCATAAGGAGTATAGTGTCTCCGTCACAATCAAACCGCATATCCTTCAGCATCTGCACCTGACCGGAAGACTCACCCTTGCGCCACAGCTTCTGGCGAGAACGAGAGAAATAGCAGACGCGGCCGGTATCGATGGTCTCATCCAACGACTCGCGGTTCATCCAGGCCATCATCAGAACCTCACCAGAATCATACTGCTGGGCAATGGCAGGCAGCAGCCCGTCGGCGTTAAAAGGGAGAATCTCAACAACCTCTGACCAAGGCAGAGACTGACCAAGCTCAAATTTTTCTGTCTGTTTCAGCATAACCATCCACTCACTAATAAACATCTCATCAAATGGCCTGCTGAGCACGCCACAACAACCTGCGGTAAATCATAACATCCTTACGATGTCATTCGCAGGGCGGATATCCCACCCATCCAAATTGACCATTTCTCTTACTATCATGGACTATCGGAGTATACTTCCAGCTTCTACAACACCTACGGAATAACATGCAAATATTCAGAATCTCATTCATAAATCATGGCAAGGTCTACGAGATATATGCCGAGACCGTACGCCAAGGCGATCTCTACGGCTTCGTGGAGATTGAAGGAATAATCTTTGGTGAAACCAGCACGGTCGTTATCGACCCGGGTGAGGAGAAACTAAAGGCCGAGTTCGGCGGGGTTAGCCGAACCATGGTACCCATGCACTCCGTGATCCGCATCGACGAAGTACAAAAACAGGGCCAGAGCAAGATAATCGAATTGGATGCGAATGCCAACGTCACACCATTCCCCGCCAACTTTGCGCCTCCGGGAAAAGGTAAAGATAAATAAGGCAAAGACATGCCACGCATTTTTTATATCATCATGCTTACAGCAGCGATTCTCGGCTGCAACCAAAACAACAATGAACCTGAAGACAAATCAAGCACCCCGCTGATATCTGCTGCCGAAAACGGTGATCTGACAACCCTGAAACAGCTTCTGACCCAACAACCGCCCGATGCACGTGACAGCTGCCAATGGACACCGCTGATGAAGGCGGCTTTGAACGGGCATAAACAAGTAGCAAAACAACTACTCGCTTCCAAGGCAAAGGTTGATCTTACAGACAATGGTGGTTACACCGCACTTATGCTGGCGGCGTCAAACAACCACGCCTCAATTGTAGAGTTACTCCTGCTCAATGGTGCAGACATCAATCATGTTGAGCGGACACAGGGCTGGACTGCCCTGATATGGTCAGCAAAAAGAGGGCATCAGGATACGGTAAAACGTCTGATAGGTTATGGAGCAGATAAGGCCATTCGTGACTTTAACGGAATGACAGCCCTGGACTGGGCGATGAAAAACGGCCTGGATGAGATGGTAAGGTCCTTGAATCCAGACTGACATATGCCCGAGCCTGAATAGCTCCTACAACCTTGCGTTTTATATCCACGAAAAACGGCGAAAAAGGGGGCGCATTTATTTTTAGCATATATCAGGGCTACTAAGGGGGTGCAGAGTCCTTTTTTGGTTCCCATGGTCCCCGTGGGAACGAGGCTGACAACCACCCTTGCCCTATCATCGCATTCCCTGTTATAAATCCTGAAGCATCTCCAACCTAGCAACCCTATCACTATGCAACTTTCCCTCACCATCATCCTCGGTCTCCTTGGATTAATCATGCTGTTTCCGATAGTGCTGCATTGGGTCTACCGTGCACCCCGGATAGTCGAGACGTCCACACCTCAGCAACATGGTCTGGCGTTTTCTCAGCACTTTCTAACCGGCGTGACAGGAAAGCGACTCTTCTCCTGGTTGATCCCCGCTGAAGAGAGTTGTTGTACTCTGGTCGTGGTCCATGGCTGGGGCGCCAATGCGGAGATGATGCTGCCCCTGGCCCAGCCTTTCCATCAGGCTGGTATGGATGTTCTACTCTACGATGCACGCAATCATGGCAAAAGCGATAGTGACAGCTTCTCTTCCCTTCCCCGCTTCGCTGAGGATCTCGGCACGGCGCTTGATTGGATTCGGCAGCTGAACCCAGACCACCAGATTGTCGTGCTCGGCCACTCGATTGGTGCGGCGGCGGCGATCCTGGCCGCCTCCCACCGAGACGATATCGATCTGGTGATCGGGGTGTCTGGTTTCGCCCACCCTAATCTGGTGATGGGCCGCCATTTAGACAGACCATGGATACCCCGTTTTCTCCGCTCACTGATCTTGAACTATATCCAGTGGGTCATCGGTTTTCGTTTCGACGACATCGCCCCGATGAACCGCATCCCCCATGTCCATTGCCCGGTGCTGCTCGCTCATGGCACAGATGACCGGGTGGTGCCAATCAGCGATATGCGTCTGATTGAGGCGAACGCCACCGATGACCGGCCGATTCGTGTTCTACCGGTCGAAGGGGCGCAACACGCCTCCATATATCTGTTCCAACAACACGCGGGGGGAATGATCGAGTTCATCCATGATAATCTCGAGTCGGCATCTAATCATGGAATGGCAAAGAGTTTGTTACACTGACCCAGAATATTCTTGTGATGATGAATGAATAGGCAACTTTTAAGGAGGGCGCGTGTTAAAGATTGAACTAGAGAATTACCTTCTCGAGCACATTCCTTTATCCAAGGCGATGGAGGTGTCTGTGATATCAGTGGGAAAGGACGCGATTGTCCTGCAGGCACCCTTAGGGCCGAACGTCAATCATCGTGAAACTGTGTTTGGGGGTAGCGCATCGACGTTGGCCATCCTGTCCGCATGGTCGCTGTTGCACACTCGCTTGCGCACAGATGGCTTAGACTGCCGTCTTGTCATCCAACGAAACAGCATGGAGTACCAGCAGCCGATTCTAGGAGAATTCACCGCACGATCCTCGCTGAACAGTCCTGAGGAGTGGCAGAGGTTTACTCGAATGCTGGCACGTAAGGGCAAGGCCAGGGTAACTGTCACTTCAACACTTGAGTGCGCCAATAATGTCGTCGGTCGATTTAGTGGCGAGTTTGTGGCCATTAGTACGCAAGCTGACAAAGCATAGAAATGCAAGGAATCAAAATGCAAACTAAAGAAGATGAGCAAATACAGAATGGTTTGGAAAGCGCAGGAAATGGATTGCCATCTATTGACGCACTATTTTTGAAACATATAGGTTTTCCCATTCTTAAATCAATCGTGTCTTGGGATAGAGGCATGCAGATTTTTGAACATGAGGGGAAGAAGATAATTGATTCATTAAAAGGATTAGATAGAGAGGTCTTATTTAACAGGGTACTAATACCTAAAACATTGGGGATAGAAGATAATTCAAGGTACTACTCCCCAGCCATGGTGCTATGGCATTTAATATATGTAGGGGAAGTTATACAACAAGGGATCATTAGTCTGAGCAAAGGTGAGAAATTAAATTTCACAGTAAAAATAGAAAACTTCAAGCCTTTTGTTGAAATAGAAAATGATATTCTAGAAAGATATGAATCATTTTTATTTGACTATCGAAACACTATAGAGAGTAGCGTTAAGGACAAGTATATAAAAAACTATCATGCCCACCCGTGGTTTGGTCCATTAAATCCCCATCAATGGGTCATTATGTCCGCAATACATCAAGTAGTGCATGGCAGGCAGCTTAAGAGAATTTTAACCACAAATGCATAACACTGATGCAGATACTCCACACACTTCTCAGCATAAAAGCTCCAACCCAGCAGAGTAGTGAAAGCGAATAACGCCAAACCGAGTGTAACTATATAACCACCAACACCAGGAAGGGCTGATTCGAACGCGGCGACTGACAGTGAAGCTCCGGTCTCATTGGAAAACACACCTCGCGCCACACCAAAACAAATCGCCGCCCAAACCGCTGCTCCGGCAAAACCACCCGTTGCAGCCACCGGGTTAAATGCAGATTTCACGATAAGCACAACCACGTCTGGAACGGCCCCAAAGATCTTTTTATTCAGCATCACTATACACCCGGATATATAACTTGTCCCTTGCATTAAAGTAAAGTAATTTGCTTATACATAAGACCATTAACTGCCTGAATCAAAAAATAGAAATCATCCAATAATGAAAGAACTTCACGATCTGGAACTAACCCTAAACTCACGTACGCCGATAATCGTTATTGAGTCTCAGGAGGAGTTGCGCATTATTCAATTGCTTACGCAACTGGGAATGCGCCTACCCCACCCGCTATTCCGCTGGTCGGTTACCGATGGGCTTCAGCGGCTTGAGATCGACTACGACCCCCAGCGCTCGGTAGCTGAACCGGATGATGTGTTAAAGCACATCAAGGCGCTGTCGCGCCCCGGTATCTTTCTGCTGCTGGATTTCCATCCGTACCTGAATGATCCAATCCATATTCGACTCATCAAGGAGATTGCTCAGGGACACCAACAGATCCAGCGTACCCTCATCTTTCTCAGCCATGAGATCCAGATACCGCCCGAGCTGAAACACCTGTCGGCCAGATTTCAGTTCCAAATGCCCGACCGTGCTGCTATCAAACAGCTGATCCAGGATGAAGCAAAACGCTGGCAATCAGGTAGTGCCGATAACAGCCGAGTCAAGGTCGATCGAGAAGCAGTTGAAAAGTTGGCAAACAATCTGGCCGGGGTTACCGCCACCGACGCCCGCAGGTTGATACGAACTGCCATCGAGGACGACGGCGCCATCACCCATGACGACCTGCCGACCATCATGCAGGCGAAGTACGAACTAATCAGCAATGATGGAGTTATCTCGTTCGAATACGACACCGCCAAGTTCTCTGAGGTGGCGGGCCAGCAGCACCTCAAACAGTGGCTGGAACACCGACGCAAGGCATTCATCGGCAACACCACATCTTTGGATCAGCCCAAGGGCATCATGCTGCTCGGGGTCCAGGGCAGTGGCAAAAGTCTGGCGGCCAAGGCCGTGGCCGGAACCTTTGGCATCCCACTGTTGCGACTGGATTTTGGCGCCCTCTATAACAAGTTCTATGGCGAGACCGAAAAAAACCTGCGCCACGCCCTCGACACCGCTGACATCATGGAGCCCTGCGTACTGTGGATGGATGAGATTGAAAAGGGTATTGCGGCCGACTCGTCGGACGATGGCCTGTCCATGCGCATGCTGGGCACGCTGCTAACCTGGATGGCCGAGAGAAAATCCCGCGTGTTTGTAGTGGCAACCTCCAATGATATTGAGCGCCTGCCGCCTGAGCTGATCCGCAAAGGGCGTCTGGATGAGATCTTCTTTGTTGACCTGCCGGATCTAGAAACCAGACAAGAGATATTCAAGATACATCTGAGAAAACGCAACCTTGCCCCCAGCGGCTTTGACCTGAATCTGCTCGCAGATGCCAGCCAGGACTTTTCCGGGGCAGAGATTGAACAGGCCATTGTCGCCAGTCGATACGCGTCTCAAGCTCAGGAGACGACAGTGGACACTGAGCAATTGCTGGGAGAGCTAAAACGCACCAAACCCCTATCTGTGGTCATGGCCGAAAAGGTACAGCAACTCCGCCTATGGGCAGCCGACCGCACAGTTCCTGCAGGATAATTCCAATGACATCACCGCAACTACTTGGCCAACTTGGCACCATCCACGAGATGCTGACTCAGCTGCTTGAGTCTACTCCAGAGGCCGACTGCTACCGCAGCTTTAATCCGCAATTGGCTCCCCTCGCCTGGTATCTGGGCCTTAGCACTTACCGAGAGACCTTCTGGTTAAGGGAGGTGATCCAGGGTGATGACGACCTAACCGCACTGGTTCAAGATCTGTTTGCAATAGATAAATTACCAACACAGGAGCAGTGGTCACACCTACCGCCAAAGGACCATCTGCTGAACTGGGCTCTGGAGCTACAGGATGAAAACCTGAAACTTCTAGCCAACCCAGGGTTATTGCCAAAACACCCTCTTCTGGAAAACGACCGGGTATTACACCAGATACTGCAGGAGCATCACCGCATCTACGAATCTATGATAATGGTGCTAACGGCTCGACAACTGCATCACGGAGAACACAGACATCTGGTGACACAACCCCTTATTGTCACCGGACCAAGCACAGATACCGTCGACGTGTCCCAGGGTCACTACCGGATCGGAGCGAAAGATCCCGTATCCGCATACGACAACGAACTGCCAGCTCAGGTCGTCGAATTGAGCAGCTTTCGTATGGCCAGCAGCCCCATCAGCAACTCGGAGTTTCTCGGTTTCATGCAGGATGGTGGCTATACACAGCAGCAATTCTGGTCCGACGCAGGCTGGAAGTGGTATCAAGGCAATGCCCAGCCCCATCCGTACCACTGGCGACAGGATGAATCCAGCAATTGGTTTGGGATAGGGCTAAACGGCCCAGCGGATCTTCCTGCAAACGATCCAGTAATGGGGATAAACCAGCATGAAGCAGAGGCATATGCATCTTGGGTTGCGGCTCAGGGCAATGAACTTGCCGGCGCAGTACTCCAGCATGAGTATCAGTGGGAAGTGGCAGTTCGCACCCAGCTAATAAAGGAGTTTGGCCGGGTGTGGGAGTGGTGTTCCAACCAGTTTCATCCATATACCGGGTACCAGCCAGCGGCTGACGGCATCCTATCCACCCAAGGGTTTGACGATGGGCTGATAAGCCTGCGCGGTTCCAGCATCTATACCCAGAGTTCGTTACGCAGGCCAAGCTATCGCAATCGCAGTCTAGCGACCAACAGACACATCTTTGCAGGCGCAAGATTGGTATTCCCACCCATCAAGTAACCGGACAAACAGGCCGCAGATGAGATATGGGATTAGTCATGACGTAACCCATTGTATAAAATGATGAATTATCATTGCTGCCCCGTTAACTCCCTCTCCCTCAGGGAGAGGGTTGGGATGAGGGGATCAACAAGAGATAAGTCACTATTTTATATATCCCCTCATCCTGTCCTTCTCCCTGAGGGAGAAGGGACCGTAGTTTGGTGCTTCTCATGTCCATCAAATTACTGGTGGTTGTTTCACATATAAAATTCATAGTGTTAGCGCTAGGGATTGGAAGTTAACGTGACAGCAGTGATGAATTATTAAATTCTATGCGCATAACCCAAACATAGTAAAGATTCTATCTATGCTGCCGATAAACAGGGGGAAGACGATAAAACATTAAGCACGCGATTATTATTTGTAGTACCCAATGCCGATAACCATCTTTAAAATTCGTATTACTGAGCTGAAATACGGCATGTATGTCTCCCGCCTTGACCGCCCATGGCTGGAAACACCATTCCCAATTCAGGGGTTTATTGTAAAGTCAGAAAAAGACAAGGAGCGTCTGGAAAAATTTTGTGACTACGTTTATGTAGATGTGAATAAAAGTCACATCAAGTCCATCCACAAACGCATCCTGCTGGATAACGGAAAGTCTGATACGGTAACCGATGCAGCGCAGATCTATCATCTTACTGGAAGCACCCGTATAGAATACGAAAAATCCACCTCCAGAGAGGAAGAGCTACGAACTGCAAAACAGCACTTCGGTAAAGTAGAGAAAACCTATCAAACCCTGCTGAATGACGCTGAAAACGACATTCAGATCAACCTGCCGGTGTTGAGAAAATCCATCAAACCCATGGTCCGGAGCATCGTCCGCAACCCCGATGCCTTTATTTGGCTTTCCCATCTTAAAAGCATGGACAGCTACACCTATCACCACGCTATCAGTTGTTCCGTCTGGGCGGTTGCCTTTGGCAGACATCTGGGCCTGCCCGAAACACAGCTAAATTCTCTCGCTATGGGCTGCTTTCTGTTTGATATCGGCAAGTGCAAGCTACCAAAGGCGTTACTGAACAGCGCCAAGCAACTCACCATTGATGAGTTCGAATCGGTCAAACAACATGTTGCCTTTAGTCTGGATCTGGCCGCACAAGGTAAAGGCGCCGACTTGGAAGTACTGAGCATGATCGAGACGCATCACGAGAGGCATAACGGTAGTGGCTATCCTTTAAAACTGAAGAATGGGGCCATCCCCCTGTTTGGCCGAATTGCCGGTGTCGTCGATGTCTATGACGCCATCACATCTCATCGGCCCTTCTGTAAACCCATGCCAGCCTATGAAGCGATCCAGGCGCTTTATCAGTGGCGTGGTGTCGACTTCCAGACCGAGCTGGTCGAACAGTTCATACAGGTGATCGGCATCTATCCGGTAGGCAGCCTGGTTGAGCTGAGCGACGCAACAGTCGGCGTAGTTATCGCCCAAAATGATTACTATCGTCTCAGGCCACTGGTAATGATTTTGCTGGACGAGAACAAGCAATTATTAAATGAGTTCCATAATGTTGATCTGAGGAATGATCTGGATGACCAAGAAATCTCAGGACTTACCATCGCCAAGGGTCTACCACCAGGCGCCTACGACCTGGACCAAAGCCTCTATTATTTCTAAATCTGACAATCTGTGAACGCTAATATTGTTACACCTACCGAGATCCTTGAACATCTGCATGGATTAATCTCTACGGCAGATTCCGACAGTGCCCTGTTGCTCATCAAGCTTCATGGTTTGAAGCGTATGGGTACTATTGTTGGCGCGCGCCACATCGAAGAAATCATCTCGGATCTTACCCTTGAATTTGAAAATGGAATTCGTCCTGATGATGCCATATATAGAACAGGACGTTTTGAATTTATCATACTAATATCAAAAATATTGAACCAGGGACACGCCGTCCTGGCGGCAAACAAGATCGCCGGCATTCTCAGCTCACCGATAAAAATAGACGGGCAAGATAGAAAGCATGCCTTTTCTGTCGGCATAGCGCTCACACCCAAGCATACGACTGATCCGGAGCAGCTCTTCAGATATGCCGAGCTTGCCTCAATCGCTGCACAACGCACTCATAAACCCTACCAACTCTACTCGCCTGATGAGATGCGGCACGTAGTTACTGATTGGGATATTGAAGGGGATCTGGAGAGAGCTATCGCAAACAACGAGCTCTCGTTGCACTACCAGCCGCAAATATCAGCGCACACCGGCAAAGTGCTGGGGGCTGAAGCGCTTATGCGATGGGTCCATCCGGATCACGGATCAGTACCTCCCAGTCAGTTTATTCCTGTAGCGGAACGGATCGGCATTATGCCAAAGCTAACCTGGTGGTGTCTTAACACCGCCCTGAGAGAACGCCTGCTGTGGAGGGAAGGCGCTCACAACCTGTCGGTCGGGGTAAATATTTCTGCCTTTGACCTGACCGACGGAGGGTTTGCCGCAGCGGTAACCAACTCCGTAGGCATATGGAATACCAGACCGGAGTCATTAATCCTGGAAATAACCGAAGGTTCATTTATGCAGGATATTTCGCTTAGCGCAAGCATCCTGAATAAACTCCATAATTACGGTATACGCATATCCATTGATGACTTTGGCACAGGCTACTCCTCCCTCTCCTATTTTCAGCAACTACCCGCCGACGAATTGAAGATTGACCGTTCCTTCATCCGCAATATTCTGGATGATGAACTGAATCAGCACATTGTCAGCACCATTATCCAGATGGCTAACAAGATGCATCTAAATATTGTCGTTGAGGGCATTGAATCCGCTGAGACACAGCAGGCCCTGACCGAACTCGGCTGCCATACCATACAGGGTTATCATGTGGCCAGACCGATGTCGCAACAGGATTTTATTGCCTGGCTGGCAGCACACCGGCAACCGCTGGAAGTATAGACTGACCGTAGCTGTTGCGCGGCTAAGCTGTGGAGCAGCGCAAACCGTCCGGACAGAACCAAAAATCCTTCCCAATAGAAAAATGCCCCGCAGGAAAGAGCTGTGCGGGGCAACTGCATTAAGGGCTGCTATGTGCTTACTTGGGCGCCTCTTCCGCTGACTTGGCATTCTCAAATGAGACCAACTCAATCTCAAATATAAGGGTCTCGTTCGGATTGATTGCAGGGGGTGATCCGGCTGCTCCATAGGCCTGATCAGCCGGGATGAATACCTGCCATTTCGCACCTTTATTCATCTTGGAGATGGCGTCGCGAAAACCTGGGATCACACGAGCCAGGTTAAAGGTTGCCGGGCCGCCGTGACGTTTTGAACTATCAAACACTGAACCGTTTATATGGGTTCCAATATAGTGAACGGTCACGTCGGAATCGACCTTGGGCGACTCGCCCTCGCCCTTCACCAGTTCCAGATACTGAGTACCATTAGGGAGTACTACCACACCTTTCTTCTTCTTGTTCTCTCCCAGGAATTTATTTCCTGATTCAAGATTTTTCTGCGACTGTTCCTGGTTCATTTTGTTTATCTTTGCCTTAACCTCGGTCAGGGCCTGCGTCATCTCTTCCTTGGTAATCCTCGGTTCCTTTTTGGCAAAGACATCATCAATCGCCGTAATAACAGCGGCCTTATCCACAGTTACCGCCTGGCTCTGCATCTGTTGGGCGAAGGTATAACCCAGGGTATAACTAAACTTCTGTTCCAAGGTTTTAAGTTCACCCTCTGCCGCAAAAGAGATGGTGGTCATACAAGAGAGAATCAGTACCAATATGAGTGCATATACACGAGAAGACATAAAAATTCCTTTGTTCGTTAAGATTAATAACTTTGCTTAAAGTGCTCAGTACAGCTAAGGCCAGAACCCTATCTGCTTACTTGGTTTAACGCAATTACCACCACCATTCAGCGTCAATATTTGGCGTTTCGTCACATTTATGGCGGATTATGCTAGAATACCGCGCTAAATATGCCTATATTTAGATTATCAGGAACTAATACAGCTATGGCAATTAACTCAGTAACAGGTTCGGCATTACAAGGCATCCAGCGCGGTTTGCAGGGACTTCGCCGCAATGCGTCTGAGATAGCCAGCGCCCAGAACATGCAAACCGGGTCCCCCAGCCAGGATATGACGCGTTCTCTAGTGGAGTTACATCAAAACAAGCTATACACCTTAGCCAACGTAAAGACCCTGAAGACCGCAGATCAGATAATCGGCACTCTGTTGGACATCAAGGCCTGATCCAGCCACCCCATTCAGAGCCGTCCGTTACTCAAACAGCATCGACAGATCTATCGCTGTTACATCCTTGGTCAAGGCACCAACCGAGATATCATCCACCCCACACTGCGCCTTTGCCCGTATTCCCTCCAGGGAGATCCCGCCTGACGCTTCAAGTCTGGCTCTTCCAGCATTCAATCTGACCGCCTCTCTCAACTGATCATTAGAAAAATTATCCAGCAGTATGCGACGTGCGCCGGCAGAGATTGCCTCTTCTATGCCCGCCAGATCCTCCACCTCGACTTCGATCTCAAGCTCTGGGGATGATTTGACCGCAGCCTGCATCGCAGCAGTTATCGAACCTGCGGCTGAGATGTGGTTTTCTTTGATCAGGATCGCATCGTAGAGACCGATTCGATGGTTATAACAGCCACCCACTGTCACCGCATATTTTTGTTGCAGCCTCAAACCGGGCAATGTCTTGCGTGTATCCAGAATACGGACCCCCGTCCCTGCAACGGCATCTGCATAGCTGCGCGCCAGGGTTGCAGTCCCGGAAAGAGTCTGAAGATAATTGAGCGCAACCCGCTCTCCGGAAAGAAGCGCTCTGGTATTACCTTGGAGTTGGCATATTGTGGAACCGGGGGGAACGGTATCTCCATCCTGGGCAACCCAGTTTATTGAGATAGCCGGATCAAGCTGTTGAAACACCTCATCAAACCAGGCGACTCCACACAGAACGGCCGACTCACGGCAGATCACCTGCACTTTAGAGACAGAATCTTGCGGGATCAGAGATGCGGTACGGTCACCATCACCTATATCTTCTTCCAGAGCCAACCCAATCTGGTCTCGAACCGCCTCTGGTGACGGCATAGAAATACTCAATTCAGCAACAACTCCCGCGTCAGGCGGGTTCCGGTGCAGTATGGCCAGAACCCTTCAAGGACTCAATCATCGCCGCAAACGCGCGATCCATCAAGGGGTCTTCCGCTCCGGTTATTACAAATGCCGCTCCTACCCGCAGCGCGAGAGCCAGTTCAGCCACGGCCATTTCTTTTGCCCTAACACCTTTCCTGTTTACAAATAAATAGTTGTCACTAACACTACTCTTCCACGAGAGTTTGATTCTGGACTTAACGCCGTCCTTCTCCCTTACCTCCAGCCAACTACCCAGGGGTATGCTTTCAACCAGCTTCTTGTACTTCACCGCCTCTCTAGCCGGGAAAGGATCCGGATTAATCGCTGCAGTCTCATCCGTCGCACTATCCCCAGGGATTTCGTCCTGCACCACCTTTTCAGTGATCAATTCAGCCGGAATCTTCTTACCCTGCAAGCAGTTCAGATGCACTCTCTCCAGATCCTTAAACAACCGCCCCATCATGTGCTGATCACACAGAATGTCGCCCATCTCACGACGCATGGCGCTGACTATCTCAGGGATTTCTCGCAGCAGCTTATCGCGCTCATCAACGCCGCTCTTTGGCTCAACCGTCCAGATCAGACGATCCATCGTTGCCAGGGCATCCAACCACTCATCGCTCTTGGCGCCACGACGCAGGAAGTGCAACATCAGTACGTCTTTCCACCCCTCATTTAACAGATTTACCACGGCTAACGGCAAATCAGCTTGCCCCTTGATACGTCGATCTATCTCTGTCTTTACCCGGCGCTTAGCCACTCCCAACTGTTCCTTGCCGCGAGCAATCTGAGTAGTCCTTTTCTCTGCCGCTTCTGATCCACGCTGCTCATTTGCAAGAAACCTGTCCAGTTCCTCACCAAGCTCTTTATACAAGCTAATATCTTCACTAAACTCGGAGAGGATGCGTCTGACGATAGATTCGATCTTGCCATACAGACTGTTCTTGGACTTATCCCCCTCACCAGACCAGCCAACCACTGCACGAGCCATATCATTCAACAGGCGCCGGGCTGGATGCGTGCTTTTTGCAAAGAACCCCTTATCCAGGATCGCGGCCTTAATGATCGGTATCTGCAACTGGGACAACAGCAGCTTCATGGCATCAGGTATGTTTGGATCTTCCAGAATATATTCAAACACCATTGATACCATATCGATGGTGTCTCCATCGACCTGCTTGACGGAGCCTATATCTGGATTCCCGGCAATCGCACGCAACTCTTGCAGAAGATTGCTCTTCAGATCTACATAACCAATATTGCCAGTGCCAACATCGAATGATTTTGCAACAGCATCACTATGCTGCAGAGTAGAAAGCGCACTAATAAGCTGGTCTGTATCGGCTCGCGGCATACTGGGGTTAAACACAGCCCCGGCAGGCGACCTGCCCTGCATTCCCGAAAGGAGTTGGCGCAGGGTATCAAACAGCTGCCCGGATGCTTCCTCCTCCTCATGAGACAGAACACCGTCACGCTCACCCCGATGATCCTCGCTTCCAGCAGCATCGCCTGTTAGACGTCCAGACGTGGCCGCTGCCACCTTAGTACGCCTTATCATTGGCCTGAGCTTGGGGATTACTCCGGCATCACGCAAAAGCTCATTAACGCCTGCGTATACCTCATCCAGATGTGAAACCACTTCCTGCTCAAACATCTTATAGATAACAAGCTTGGTGGGAATATCAATATCCAGAACCTGGATTGAGGAGCGAAAGGCGTTGCATATCTTATCCGGCGCCAACGGGTTATTCCTACTCTCAACTGGCATTCCGCTAAGGAGCTTACTAAACCTCTGCTCCAAAGCATATAACTCACGCAGGCAAAGGTTATCACCTCTGGCTACCATGCCGGAGATCGCGAGCTCCTCTTCCAGAGTATCGGTTTCAATCAAGGCGAGTCTGTCATAATCGACATCATCCCGTTCGTGTGACACCGAAGACTCAGAGCATGAGCGCCAAAAATTATCATAGCTTGCAAGGACTTGTGCCTGAAAAGACTCTTCAATACCCTCACGCTCCTTGCGCACATCTCTCATGGCATCAAAATAGCGCGTTTGCAGGTCGTTGCTTTCTGCTTTATCAGCCAGCTTGTAGAGAGCATCGTCAATCTTTTCAAACAGAGATTCACCGAGCATGCCCAAACCTCTGGACATAGCCTGACGACAACTATCGATAATCGTCCGGTTCTGTTCCAAAGACCTAGCTTGGCCGCTGGTTACACCAGAACGATCCAAAGAGATGATATTATTCCTGTGTCCCACCGTAATTTACCTCAAATTCAAAAAATCTACCCTATTATTTAATATAAATTCCTTAGCCATTAACTACTGTGATACGCCTCACAGTTCAATCAGATACGAGCATCGCATCACATTACCCAGGTGCAGATGCAACATTTTGGAGATTGTTTCGGGGCATTAATAACAAGATTCCCAAGACGCCGAGAATACAAGATAATAAAGGTAATAATAGCAACTCCTGGATTGATCATCAGATATGGCAATAGAGATTGAGTATTGCCCCACATATCTTGATTCGTGTATTGTCGTGACAACACCATTGTTGACTAGGTTCGCCCGACAAACGTAAGACACAGAGCACCCAGGTATCTTTCAGGTCGTTCACAAAAGGTTTATTGATTAGCAGTGGTAAAATCCCTAATAAAAAACCTTGCTAAATCACTGCTGGAAAGCATGCGTGATCTAGCCCCCATCCTGGCGGTAATCGCCTTTTTCCAACTCTTTGTCCTGCATGAGCGTATACCGGATCTGCTTGGCCTGATGAGCGGTGTGCTTCTGGTGTCCATTGGTCTTACGCTTTTCGTGTATGGCCTAAGGATCAGCCTTTTTCCTATTGGCGAATCCATGGCCCATAGCTTTGCCAGCAAGGGCAGCCTATTCTGGATAATGATCTTCGCCTTCGCCCTCGGCTTCGGCACCACTGTGGCTGAACCGGCCCTGATCGCCGTAGCCAACGAGGCGGCGTTAGTCGCGGCGGATGGCGGTATGATTGCCAATACTCCAGAGGTAACTAAAGACTACGCAACTGGACTTAGACTGACAGTGGCATTCGCTGTTGGTCTGGCGATCGTAATCGGGGTGTTGCGGATCATCAAAGGCTGGCCCATTCAGTACCTGATTATAGGGGGTTACACCGGTGTGGTAATCATGACCATGTTCGCCCCGCCCCACATCATCGGCATTGCCTATGATTCCGGTGGCGTTACCACCTCAACCATAACCGTACCTCTGGTGACCGCCCTTGGGATCGGACTTGCTACCAGTATCCGGGGCCGCAACCCCTTGACCGATGGCTTTGGCTTGATCGCATTTGCCTCCCTTACGCCAATGATCTTCGTCATGGGTTACGGGATGCTGTTATGAGTTCAGGCATTATGAATTTTCTGGGGACCCTGGCCAGCACCGCCCGTGATGTAGCCCCCATCGTCGCCATCCTGTTTGGATTTCAGATCTTTGTGATAAGGCGAAAAATGGCAAATCTTGGCGCTGTTATCACCGGTTTCATCCTGGTGTTGCTGGGGCTGACATTCTTTCTTCAGGGTCTGGAACAGGCGCTATTCCCTCTGGGCAAGGTAATGGCACAACAGCTGACCGCCCCGGAATTTTTAGGTCTAACCGGCGGTAATGAGCAACACCACTATTTTTGGCTCTATGTCTTCGCTGCCGCTATAGGTTTTTCTACCACCATTGCTGAACCGGCTCTTATCGCAGTAGCCATCAAGGCAAATGAGGTTTCCAGCGGCGCTGTCAGCACCTGGGGCCTGCGAATCGCAGTGGCAATTGGAGTAGCTTTCGGAATAACCCTCGGGACCCACCGCATCATCAGCGGGACCCCAGTACACTACTACATAATTGCCGGATACATCCTGGTAGTCATCCAAACCTTCTTTTGCCCCAAGTCGATCATCGCCTTGGCCTATGACTCTGGTGGTGTAACCACATCCACAGTCACTGTTCCGCTGGTGACGGCCCTTGGTCTGGGTCTATCATCAAGCATTCCCGGCCGTAACCCACTGCTGGACGGGTTCGGCCTGATAGCCTTTGCCAGTCTGTTTCCAATCATGAGCGTTATGGGTTACGCCCAGTTGAGTGATTGGCAGGCACGGCGGGCGCACAGGAAAAAATCAAACCGTTACGGGAGATAGCCATGCATTTCAAACTGATTATTGCCCTGGTCGAAGACAACAAGACAGAAACTGTTCTCGAAGCAGCGCGTGAAGCTGGAGCTACTGGCTCTACCGTCATAAGCCAGGCCCGTGGAGAGGGCCTGGAAAAGAGCCAGACTTTTTTTGGACTCAATCTTGAAACCCAACGCGATGTAATTCTGTTTCTGGTGGAAGAGCATCTAAGTCGCCATATTCTGGAGACCATCTCTGATATTGGGGAGTTTGAAGGGAGACCAGGAACCGGCATTGCGTTCCAACTAGATGTCGAGGACGCAATTGGAGTAAGTCATCAAATCGAACAACTGGCGAGCATTGTGGAGGAAGAACTGTGAACGAGAAAAAACTTATTCGCATTCGTGATGTGATGAAGAAAAAATTCGACCTGGTGGACGGCATGGAAACCGTTGAACACGCCCTCAACACCATGAAGCATCTTGAAACCAAATCATTAATCGTAAAAAAACGTGATGATAACGACGAGTATGGGATGGTCACACTGTCCGACATAGCCCGTCAGGTACTTGCGGTAGACCGATCCCCAGACCGGGTGAACATCTATGAGATCATGTCAAAACCGGTGGTAACCGTCAGTCCCAATATGGATATACGTTATTGCGCGCGCCTGTTCTCGCGCTTCAATCTGTCGCGTGCTCCGGTTGTAGAGAACGGCCATGTAATCGGCTTTGTTAGCTTCACAGACATGGTAGTAAAAGGACTCCGCAACCCATGAGCGGTGATTCCGATGGAACCCTGCCAGAAGCGGTCCAAAGGAATTCTCCGAACCAGGACGACAGGCCGGAAGGCAGTGTTGTCGATCTGCTGGTGATCCACAATATCAGCCTGCCTCCTGGTGAGTTTGGCGGCCCCTGGATCGATGACCTGTTTCTAAACCGGCTTGATCCAGACGCCCATCCATATTTTGCCAGCATTGCATCGCAGCAGGTATCATCCCACCTGCTAATCCGGCGTGATGGCCAATTGCTACAATATGCGCCTTTGCACCGGCGCGCATGGCATGCGGGGGCCTCCTGTTTTGAAGGCAAGGAGTGTTGTAACGATTCTTCCATCGGGATCGAACTTGAAGGCGATGACACCACCCCTTTTACCGACGACCAGTACTCTACCCTGACTACGGCAACCAGAGAGATAATCCGGCTATTTCCTGCCATCACATCTGATCGCATACAGGGACATAGTGATATCGCACCCGGCAGAAAAACCGATCCAGGCCCCGCATTCGACTGGGACTACTACCGAAAGTTATTAACTACCCAAGCATGATTACCA
>SWBY01009071.1_pt2 | contig 22298 bp, 16 predicted proteins | sample 4693071 | NCBI WGS metagenome assembly SWBY01 (sample SAMN10267273, study PRJNA491770) | bioreactor metagenome | isolation source: DHS bioreactor inoculated with marine methane seep sediment | place: Japan: Omine Ridge, Nankai Trough | collected 2006-05-06 | reverse complement strand
CAGATTGGGAAGAGCAGTGAGAATCCCCAAAAATACCATTTTAAAGGCATCCAGGAAAAATCCGCCCATTGTTTCACCCCAGACCCGGGTGCGAGGGAACTGTTTCAGGACATATGTCAGCCAGAGATAAATGATTTCCAGTTTGATCAACAAGATTACCATTTTCACAAGATTGTTCCAGATCCGGGCAATCTGACTGGATCGAATAAATTTGAACCCTCCAACTTTTACTTCACCGATACGCTTCTTCTGAAGTTTCTCAAGGTAAGGGATAATTTTCCGGCTGACTCTGCCCAGAACCCAGAAGATCACCAGCATAATCAGGGTTGCTGCCATTGCGTAAGAACAACTCTGAAAAATCATGGTTGTATTCCGCGCTTCCCGGACTTCACCGAGTGCTTTACGTAGATTTTGAACAGCTTTCTCTGAGACTGATTCCAGCGTTTCACCCATCACAAGGTCCAGATCACCCTCTGTGATCACGAGGGCCGGCTTGCCATGAATCAGAATTTGCACGCCCTCGGGCATCATGACTTTACTCACATTAGTCCATTGTTTATGGGAAATATACTGTTCCAGAATATAGTTACAGCCTTTTACCCGCTGTTCAGGTGTCCATCCCAATCTTTCTGCCCGGAATGTCGTGATCACGCGATTTTGCAAAGTTAAATTAACAGGGCGATGGCGTATAATTTCGGCTGTTTTATCTTCAGAATCAGCGTGGAGACTCAGGGACCCACAAATCAGCAGAAAAAATATGACAAGGGTCAATCGGAATTTTAGTTGGATCAATTTTTTCATTCTCTCTATTCCTTATCCCAGCTTTCCAGAATGCTGTTAACCCGTTTTAACACGGCATTGCTGGATAAAATCCCGACATGGGTTTTATCATACCCACGAATATACTCAGCACCGTCCTGCGCTTCAACCCTGAGTTGACTGGAAATAGTCACAACACCATCATCATTTTTACCACCAAAAATTCCGCCGGCATTCTTAAACCCGAACAGGAGGTAATGGGGCAGAGTATCCGGCAGGGGATGATCAAAAAGTGTCGCGAGATACTCACTATGTGGTGCCATGTCTCGCCAGACCGGAACCACGGCCGGTGCACGTTTGACTCCGGCAGCCGCAGCATCGTGCCCCCCCCATGGAGTGGAAATGGAAACAAACAACGTGATGAAATTGTCCTCATGATTCTCATTATGATTGTTGATGACACCACGGGAGACAAGCCCTCCCATGGAGTGCGCTACGATGGCAAGTTTTTCGAACTGATATTTCGAATGAAGCTCTTCGATGGAACTGCCTGCCATGGAAACGATGTTCTTCAACCGGAAACCGGATGGGTAATAAATGATCCATGGTTGAAATCGGTTAAGATCCAGACCGGCAATCAGGTCTTTAAAATGCATCGGAGTTCCGGCAATGCCATGTACAAACAGCACCGGTGTTTTCTTGGGATCATACTCACCCAGAAAAAATAGTCCGAAAGGCACTTCTCGGGCGAAACGCATGGGTTCCCACATCCCCATGGATGCATATTCCAGTGAGAAATAATCATCCCTCAGATCAACGATCTTACCCAGGTTAATTTTGTGATCAGGTAAATCAATCTCTATATTATCCCGTTCTGCGGCAATCTCAGCCATCAAAACCGGATCCGCCTGTTCAGGCAGGGTGATTAGAATTTTGTCCAACTCGGTAACCGGATCCTGAACCCTGATCCCCGCCGCCCGGCCGACACGTTCTTCCGCCTGGTATTTCCCATCTTTATCGGCATCATCGAACGCAAATATCCTGTATTGTCCCGGTTTCGCGTTGAAGAAAAATTCACCCGGTGTTTTCAGGACTTTATAATCTTTCACAACGGGTTGAACAGGATCATCAGCCACAAGGAAAACAACAATGACACCGCTGATATCCTTCTGGGACTGAATGATACCTCGAATCAACCCATACTGATCAATTTCTGCCAGATTGTCATTTAATCTTCCAAACATACAACCATTCAATATCACTGCAAGAAAGACAATTATTGCAATAGGACTGAATACTCTTGTTACTCGTTTCCTCATCATCACCTCCCAAACGGGACTTTGACCCTGTTTTGACTGCTGTATACGACATTTTGATTTCCCAGTGGCTAACTGCCGGGATAACTCCTCTTCAGAATGCAGCTTGGACAGCCTTGTTCATCTAAGTAGCTTGGCTTGCCGTCTCCAGGACTGCGGCAGCCCACTGATTGATGCTTTTACCGTTGGCTTCTGCAGCTGCAGCTACTGCTGCATGAATTTCGACTGGAACACGCAACATGAGGTTTCCGGAATAGGGCTTATTCGGTTCTTGACCAAGCTCCTTGCAGGCGGCAAGGTAATTATCAACAGCTTCATGGAAAGCGGATTCCAATTCTGCCACGGATTCGCCATGGAAACCGACGACATCACGGATGCCGATAATATAACCGACAAAAATATGATCTTCCGGGTCAAATTCAATTTTAGCAATATAGCCTTTGTAATTTATTCCTTTCATGTTCATAGGTCTAGCTAATTACACGTGAGTTTGCAAGCAAAATATGATTGCAAACAGCAATTGCATTACTCAGTTTCAAGAAACACCAGAACCCACAAAGCTCCGCGACTTAGCGTTCGGTCGCACAGGTTCACAATTGCCGTCCATGGTGCTATTTGCGTAGTTCGTCAAGCCACAGTAATCAAGGAATGAGAAAGCGGCCTTCCACCTTCGCGCAAGGCTTCGGCGGGACAGGAAGATAAGCCTGCCACACGGTTTATCCGGGTGGTTTCCCCCGAGCCAAGGTATATAAACAAAGGAAATATGGAAATTTCTCTAAAAAGCAGAATTTCACTCCAGTGTGAATTCGGGGAAAAGAACTTACACCTCCCCAACCCGTCTTCGCATGATGGTGGCATCAAAATCTTTACTGAACACCTCCCCCATCCCCCTCCATGCGCTGATGCGATGGAAGGGGCTAAGATGATATCATGATTTATGCTTTATCAGACGCTTTACATGTCTCTTCTGGCGGTATTTAAACCGATCTGTTTTGAGGGAAACACCTTTTCTCATATATTCGCAAGTATCTCCCCCTTCCATTGCGAAGCACATGGAGGGGGACCGTGGGGGAGGTCTTTGGAAAGTTAGAGTTGTTCCGAAATGTGAAAATGGCACTATCCCTGATTGAATTATTTCTACAGCGCAAATTCCATCCTTAGTGCTTGAATTGATTTCCGACAAAGGCTCTGATATTTCTTGTTCAGGAGATTTCAAAATAAAATGCCGTTGTCAAAACCTCAAAATTTAATGTCTCATTGTATGACAAAGGATCAATTTTTTCTCACACCCGGATTCATTTGCCGATTAGCAGGACTGGTCATCCTGTTTTTCTTTGTGACATACACGCCGGTATCGGCCCGAGAAAAAACCGATGAGGTACGTTTAAAAAACGGTGACACGATCAAAGGTGAGATTAAATCACTGGATCGAGGGAAACTGAAGTTCAAAACCGATGACATGGGTACGATTTATATTGAATGGAATAAAATCGAAACGATTCAGAGCGATTATACCTTTGAGGTTGAACTTATGGGCGGTCAGAAATATTTCGGCACGCTTGTGAAGACCGGCAAAACTGAACAGGTCGGGGTGGCCGGAGTGACGGTCACATCAACGTTTCCACACCACGTTATTGTGCGGATCACATCCCTGAAAGCAACTTTTTGGGAGCGGATTCAAGGTTCCCTGGACCTGGGATTCGGCATGGAGCAGGCAAAGGACCGGATGGAAATGACCCTGGGTTTTGAGATGAGCCTCAGATCCCGGAATTACATGAGGAAACTGACAATCGACAGCTACATCCTGGATGAGAACGACAGTGAGCAAACCAGGCGCACATCAGCACTGTTCAATTTCACGCGTTTCCTCGGCCGGAAGCAATTTCTGACGGGAATGGCGTCATATGAGCAGAATGATGAACTGGGCCTGGAGTTTCGATGGTTGATCGGCGGTGCGTACGGTTATCATTTTGTCCAGACAAACACTGCAATGTTTCAGGCACTGTTCGGGTTTGACGTCAACAGAGAGGAATTCAGCGGCACGGAAGAAGGTCTAGTCAATCCGTTCCAAACTGACAATCAGGAAACCCGGGAAAACAACCTGGAAGCGCTGTTGGGGTTTTCCTTCGAAAAATTCAGGTATGATGACCCCGAACTGAGTATGACAGCAAACCTGAGTGTCTTCCCCGGGTTGACCGAATGGGGCCGTGTCAGGATAAAGTTTGATGGGAAACTCAAGTATGAATTGTTCAATAATTTTTATGTCGGGCTGAGCGTTTTCGATGCGTATGACAGCGATCCGCCGGTTTCCGGTGTGGTGAAGAACGACTATGGCGGTTCTCTTTCCATCGGGTGGTCTTTTAATAATTAGGGTGTGTTCTCCGATTTGTGAATTAACCGGGATTAACGATCACCTTCAACCACAATGATTTGTTTTTTACCCAGGACAACACAATTATACAGGGCTCTGCCCACCTGATCGCGGGTCATGTATGCATTACTGCCCGGGACTTCCTCCAGACTGACAACAACCTGATCGTCAAGATCAAAGATTTTGGTCGCTAGAGAATCGTGTTCCCAGACGGCAGGATTTTCCAACGCAATATCAGAGGCAAACCGGATCAATTTTCGTCCGGTCTCCCAGAATACCCAGCATTCGTTTGCCGCCGGGGACAGGGGTGCGAAGAACACGATATGCTCTTTGATTTTCTTCAGCTCAACAGATTCTTCCGCATGTTCTTCCGTCATATGATTCCGGACGGCCAACCGCATCCTATTGAAAAATTCACCCTCCGGAAAAACTTTGTCGGATCGATGTTTGAAAAGATAATCAAGCATCTGATCCTTGTCGATGACCTTCACGTGCGACCCCTGGGGTGGCTGTTCAGGAACCGTGATTCGAGATACTTTGATTATTTTGAAGGCATCGCTGGTTACGTGCAACTTGAGTTTCGATATTTGATAATCGGTTTTTTTAAGAATCAACTTCAGACTGAAGTCAGGAATGGTTAATGCCACAAATTGGCTGTTATCGCCTGGATCGAGTGCCGGGTCCTGAATCTGCAGCCAGACTTCAAACGTTTTCAAAGAACTGTAATCCTGCAGATCGCTCTCATCAATATACCACCGGTAAAGGTGTTGTACAAGTTCATACAGGAACTCACTGTCTTTGAGAGGTTCCAATGACACTGCTTGTGCTGATTTACCGGATACCGCATTCTCGGCCTGAACAGGAATGCAGATAGCAAAAGCAAGGCAAGTAAAAAGAATCAGAGTGATTAGGATGATAGTTTTCGATTCTGTTTTCATTCAATTTTCCTCAAGGTAAAAAACCGGTTGCCACCCAATGATCCGTTATCCTGATCAGGGATAGAAACAAAGTTACCACCGGGATGGTAGCAGTCCATATCGGTCATCCATGAGTATGCCCGTCCGGTGACGGGGACTTTACCGATCCGATTGAGTTTTGCATAGCGGTCTGTTTCTTTTATACCCTTATCTACATAGAGTGTGGCCAGCGTTTGCACGTAATTCAGCAAATTTGCGAAACGGCCCGGTTCACTCCCGCTGTTTGCAATGTTCAGCAGATTGGCCAGTCGTTTTTCCACGCGCGCTACGGTGACAAATTCTCCCTTTTGGTTCCTGTAAAACCCGTCGCATTGGCCCCTTTTACCCCCGACAGTAATAATGTCAATAATGTCTTCCGTTCGGGTAGCTGCAATCTGTTTTTGCTTATATCCGGAAGGAATATTCTCGATTCTTGAATGGAGAACCCATAAGATGGAAAGCATTGCATTTTTGCTGTCCTGCTCGCTGACATACCCATGTTCACCCGGAAAGGGAATTTCATTGATCATAATCCGGGCGATATAACCAGGTACTGAATCAGCCGGTTTAATGGTTGCAAACGGTTTCTGCTCTGCTTGAGCAAATGAACAAAACAGTGTGGGTAAAATCAGTGATATAATCAGAGATACCATTTTCATAATTTGGATCCACGCTCCGTTGGACAACGCCTCACATCACCGGCAGCAGAAAGGTGAGCGAGTGCATGGGGTTTATCGCCGGCATTTGCAACCCAGCGATAAGCCCGTTGTAATGGAAGATGGCTACTCCACAAGCTCAAAATCACCAGGCTTCCAGGTTTTGTCGAACCACGGTTCCAGTGGGCCATAGAGCCGTAGTAGAACATTGTAGCTTTTTCCGGGGATCGTTTGAATCCAATTGCCCTCGTGCCCTTCCGGCGCCTTTGGTCCGAACCAAATCGTATAAGATTCATCATTGTTTTGTTTAACGGACGGAATGTTGCTGTCGAGACCAGCTAACTTTTGATCGGTCTCCAGCATCGAGCGATGTTGACCTGAATACACCATAAATGACCAGAAGTTATTGACAGGAATCGGTGCGGGCAACGTCACCTTATACGTTTTGCCGCCATCGAGGTAGTTGCCTTTAGCGTCATGGGGAGTAAACGCATAGGCTGATCCTGTTCCTACTTTCGGCGTGACCATGGCAGGTGTAATGCCGGTAGCCACATAGTGAAACATAATGCGATCATCGAGAACCATCTCCCCGTTGTTCATGAAGTCATGGCCGCCGGTAAAGGAGGTATACCACTGACGATCCGGGTAGAAATAGAACGCTGCATTGCGCGGTCTAAAAACAATGGATCGTGCCGTGGCGTTGCCGATTGCAGCTGCATCCTTCAGGATTTTTTTCATGCGTGCATCCGGTGCAAATGGTTGACCTTTCTTGATGCCGATAGCGGCAAAGAGCCCAACAAGTTCTGGATTAAATGCATCCGCAGGCTCATATTGAACCACCGCATTAAGCTCCTCATAGAAGTGTTCATCGTTAGCATGAATCGTATTGAACTTTTTGCCGGAGAGGTCGTAAACTTTTTGCTTTGGAGGCTTGCTTGCTTGCGCAAGCGGATAGGCACGAAAGCCCTCTTTTAGCTCTTTTACTGATGCCTTCAAGTCGCCGTCTTTCACAAAAACGCGCATGAGTAGCCAGTGACGGTAGGTCGTGGATTTTGCGACAAAGTAGCCTTCGGGGATATCCCCCTCGTAGTCAGGCCCTATAAACAGATATTTACCACCCTTGCCTTGATCGGGTCCGGCCAGGCCAATGTCACTGATGTAGCGGAAAAATGCATCGTCAAGAATGCCCAGTACAGGCCCCGGGATCTCTACTACAACCGGGCCATTTTTTAAGTCAATCTCTGTGAAGGCGTACGGAGTCGTTGATTGGGCCGTCAATAATAGGCCGCGGGCATCCAGCAAGCTTTCGGTAATCCCCAGGTCGCCCGGTTCTAAGCCCGCTTGTTTGAGTCCCTCCAGGAAGGCATATATGGAGGCTGCCGGCATTCCGTTAAGAAACGCATCTACTCCTCGTGATAGGTCGAGAAAATCATAGGTTTTCTGAACCGTAGATTCACTGGGCATACCATCGAAAAATTCGAGGTCCCCGAGAAGATCGGTCTCCACCTTGTCCGGGGTAAGCAGAAATTCCGGTACATCTGCAGCGTATTTTGGCTTTTGCGGTTCTTCTGCTAATGCAACAGAGGCCAGTATCAGGAGCGATACTGTAAAAATAACGGGGTAAATTTTTTGGGTGATATTCATGCGTTTTATCCTTTTGGTTGTTTTCTATTTAAAATTTTTACTGTACCGGCTTCACATCAGGAAAGATCCATTCCCCTTCGATTATTTCCTTGCGGGGTTGATAGAATCGAACCGCATAATTCCATCCGTCAGTGAGATGAAGATAGTTCACGCTTTTAGGGTCGCCACCAAAATGAACGGTAAAGGATCCATCCTTGTTGGGGGTGCCGGTAATATTATTTACACTGTAAGCGTTGTGTTCATTTTCCTGGAAATAACCCTCTTTGTTGTAAAGACTGATTGACCAGAAAGCATCTACCGGCACATCCTTGACGGTGAGCTGATAGGCTCCCACGGAAAGATTCGGTTCAATGTTAAGATAGAAGGCCTCTTCCTCAGGCAAACCACCATAACCCATTGCCGTTCCGAGTAAGTGACGAATTTCACCAACATCTTCTTTTTTTCCGAACGTTCGCTTAGTATCTGGAATAAACCGGCTTAATTCAATCACAGCCTTATAAGCAGCCTCATAACTGGCTTGATCGTATTCCGGGTGGGTGTACGGTTTGGCTGATTTCGCTTTTATGGTGATTCCATCCTGAATGGCTCTCACCTGTTTAACATCCTCTGGATCGGACGCATCTACAAGGGTGCGTATGGTTACGCCTACATACGGGGTATCAAACTCTTTCATGGTCAGCTTATAGGTGCCTTGACCGTGATACACCTTGTTGAGGTAGTGATCTTCATTTACGATCATGGCCGACACATAGCGGCCGTTGGTTTCCGGGATTGTCAGGGTGGCACCCTTGCTGATATCAACAATAGCACCACTGTAAAGCGTATCTCGATTGCTTCGTATAACGGCTTGCCCGTCTAACGGCATAGGTTCTCGAAAATGAAAAATTTTATTAACTTCGCCATTATTAAGTGCGAGCGTTTTATCGAAATTTACGGCGGTTTCGGCACGCACAAAATTGTCTACGTTTACAATAACAGGTTCAACCGCTAGTGCGGACAGGTTAAGAATGCAGACCACGCCTACAATAATAGCGGCCATTCGGTAAATCCTACTATTTTTAATCATCATACCTTCTTCTCCTTTTGAATTTCCGGCTAACCAGTGATTCGACAGTTTTCTTCTCATCTTCACAAGAGAATCACAACTTGGTCCGGTTTTCAAGTGCTTCGTCTGAACACTTCTTCCAGTCTTTTTTATGTACATTTCCAATTTCTATTCACAGGTCATCAGATTCAATTGAACAATCTCTTAATACCTGCTTTGTTGCTCGCCGACAGGACTGATTACCCCACTGTTTTCTATTCCGAATCGACCTCCAAATATAGCAATAATTCCAATTCATTTAAATCCTTCTGCTAATGGAACGTATAGTGGTGAGTGGTTTCCTTTATTGCATTGATCTCAATGAAACACTCGCTCAATGAAATCTGAAGCGAGTAAGTATATCTCATTGGGTGTTACTGACCGGGCACAGCAACGCGTTTTTGCACTGAATTTCTGGCCGGGTCGCTGAGGAATATGATTTATCCGTACTTTTTTCAGACTGGAAAGTGGACGCCGGTGTGGGTATCCGACTTATGGTGGCCGCCAGCGTTATTCGTTTTGACATCGCTTTCTCAGAGGAAGGCATGAACGGCTGGGTGATGTTCGGACATGCGTTCTGAGAATTACAGGGGCTGGACCGCCCATAATATTGTACCTGCATTTCAATGGCCGTCCAGTGCCGGATCCGGCCAGACAACATGGTTCGCCGCTATCACTGATCCGGAGATCACCATGCTTAGAGCTATTTGCGTAGTTAGTGAAGCCGCAATTGACAAGGGACGAGAAAGCGACCTCAATTAGTTTCCCCCAAACCAAGATATGTAAAACAAGGAAATGTGAAATAAGATTTCTCTGAAAAGTGGAATTTCACCCCAGTAAGCATTCGGGAAAAAGAACTAACACCTCCCCCAACCCACCTTCACCTGATGATGATCTGTAACTATTTACTGAACAGATTCGGCGGGTATGCCCCCTCCATGCGCTGACGCGATGGATATAAATAAGTTCCCGCAAGCGGAAACTTCGGAGGGGGCTGGTTTCAGCCAGTAATAATAATAATCGACGATAATGCGTCCTATGACATGCCGCAAAAACCTCCCCATTCCATTGCGAAGCACATGGAGGGGGGACGGGGGGAGGTTTTTGAAAGTTTAGATGTGTTCAGAAATATGAAAATGACACTAACCCGGATTGAATTATTTCTACAACGAAAAAAGCTCGCTTATGGGTGCTCTGGACACTCTTGTGTTCATATGGAGCAATTAATAACAACATAGTAAAAGTGAGATCTATTGGCAGATAATCAGTGGCGTCGCGCACCACTTTTGGCGCTGGATGCGAAAAAAAAGCATTGAAATTCCTCCATCCAGGTGTTTTGTGATTGTCTGATGATATGGTAATTTTAAAGCTAATTGTTTATGAATAAAGCATTTTTTGGCTAAAAATAACCAATAAAATAAGCTGGTTCCAGAGTTTGGCATCAGAGTTGCTCTAACCTGGGGCAGAAACCGTTTCATCGATGATGGAGCAGATCAGTTGAATTTGGTAAACTTAAGGAAAAGGAGAAACACCATGTTGAAAAGAATTACACAGATTTCAGTGATGATGTTGATGATTGTGATCTCATCAGCTTCGGCGGATGTGCTTTGGGACCAGTCGGATTATGATGTGGCCAGCGCTGGATTTTTTAATGCGATATCGGGTGCGCCGCCGTTTGGCATGACGGTATATTCCGTCAGTCATATCACAGTTGACGGCGCCGGTTGGGATGTAGACGCAATCTCTGTATATTTCTCAGCTCTTGATCCCGCCTGGGGTGACGGCATCACCCAGGGTAGTCTCCATATATTTGATAAAACGTCAACACTGCCGGTCGACGGTGTGGATGATCCTGTTTTGAGTATTACGGTTCCAATGAGTGGTGTATTTGATTCGGATCATATTAGGGTGACGGCGTCCGGTCTTGGATTGAGTCTTGATCCCGGTGAATACTGGATCGGGATCACACCGGAAGCCGTTTCAGGACCATTCGGTCCGGAAGTGCATCTACCGTCACAGACGTATATCGGTGATGCCACGGCATCATATGATCCAAACGCATTTCCGGGTCCGCCGGCCTGGAACAATATGAATCCGGGAGTGGATGCGGCCATGATGATTGAAGGTAGCGCCGTTTTGGAAAATGTTCTCTGGAACCAATCGGATTATGATGCATTTAGCGCAGGATTTTTTAACGCGATTTCGGGAGCTCCGCCGTTTGGGATGACGGTGTATTCGGTCAGTCATATCACAGTTGACGGTACCGGTTGGGACATAGACACAATCACAGCATATTTTTCAGCCCTTGACGCTGCCTGGGGTGATGGGATTACCCAGGGAAGTCTGCATGTATTTGACAAGATCGGTTCACTTCCAATAGACGGCACCGATGATCCTGCTGTCAGTGTCCTTGTTTCCATGAGTGGATCGCTTAATGGGGATCATATCAAGGTGGTGGCAACCGGACTGAATCTGGTGCTGGATCCCGGTGAATATTGGATCGGGATCACACCGGAAGCGGTTTCAGGTCCATTTGGCCCCGAAGTCCATCTGCCGTCACTCACACTCATTGGCGACGCCACTGCTTCGTATGACCCCAACGCATTTCCGGGTCCGCCGGCCTGGTACAATATGAATCCGGGTGTGGACGCTGCAATGCTTATCCAGGGCACCCTGGTTCCTGGTCCGACCCCAACCCCCGATCCGACCCCGACACAAACGCCTCCCCCGGATGTTCCTGCAACCGGACCTGTTGGGTTGACGGTTCTGATCCTGGCGCTGGGTCTTCTTGTTGCGAAACGGAAATAACCGGAAATGATTTCCCGTCCCTGGTCCACAACAGTTAGCAAACCTTCAAAAGCTTTGCGATCATCAGGGAACAGACGGATCAGGGACGGCAAATTAAAGAAAGGTGATTCAATGAAACATAGTTTTTTAATTACAATCATGTTCATGACAGCACTGATACCATCTGCCTGGGCTCAGGGGATTTTCATCCCATTGGCCCCGGACTCAGGCGTGACCGGGATGTCTGCGGATGGATCGGTGGCGGTGGGCAGTTATATGAGCAGCGGGTCGTTCCGCTGGACCGAGGAAGCTGGTGTGGAGAGCCTGGGTGGTATCAGTCACTTCACGGATGTTTCCGCTGACGGACAGTATGTTTCCGGAAAAATGTATGATCTGGAAGGTGGATGGGAAGTGGCCGCTCTCTATCACGATGACACCGACTGGGTGAATCTTGGTGCAGTACCCGGTGGTCTTCCCTGCGGAAATTCCCTGAGTTCTACACATGGCATCAGTGGCGATGGATCCGTCGTGGTGGGACTGGGATGGCTCCCTGATCTATGCAAAGCCCACGGTTTCATCTGGGACGATATAAATGGTATGCAGGACCTGGGAAGTCTGGACGGCAAAAACAGCCGGGTGGACGCCATTTCCGATGACGGCCGTGTGGCTGTCGGCTGGGATGAGCGGCAGGACGGATTCTGGCGTGCCGCCAAATGGGTGGATGGTGTCGAGTCCCTCATCGATCCCGGCGGACCGACCGGTTGGGCGTTAAACGTAAATTCCGACGGCTCGGTAATTGTTGGCGGATACGGTGGCGAAAACAACACCCAAGCGTGGATTTGGACAACTGGTGGAGGTTTGCGCCTGCTGGGTTCCATTGGTGGCGGCACTGCTCATGCCCGGGATATGTCAGATGACGGAAGTATCGTAGTGGGGCACATCGAACCATTTCCCACACGGGCGTTCATCTGGACTGAAGAAACAGGCATGGTGTACTTTGATCAATATCTCACCGCCCAGGGCGTGACCGGCTTTGAAGGATGGCTTCTACAGTCCGTCAGCGCGATTTCCGATGATGGCACCATTTTCGGCGGGTATGGGTTCCCGTCGGGAAGCATAAACAACACCGGGTTTGTCGTCAAACTGGGTGATTTTCCGACACCCACTCCAACTCCAACTCAACCCACGGCTACACCGACTGATACTCCCACGGAGACACCCATCCCCACAGATACGCCTATTCCTACCGAGACACCCACCACTGCCCCTACAGAAACACCGGAACCCACTGCCACGCCAACACCCGATCCGTGTACCAGTACCGGTGTTGAGATCCGGATGCCGGCTAAAGTATTTTTCCCCGGTGATACCTGCTCCTGTATTGTCACTGTCTGCAATGCCACGGGATCGATTCTCAGGGATCATCCATTGTTCGTCGTACTGGATGTTTACGGCACGTATTTCTTTGCTCCCTCATTTACGAGTTATGATAACTATCTGAACACATATCCTGCCTTTGAACCGGGAATCACCGGAATCACTGTCCTGGATGAATTCACATGGCCGGCCGGGTGTGGTGATCATAATGGCATCAAATTCTATTCCGCACTGACTGATCCGGGAATATCGCAAATCGTAGGTGATATGGGAACGTGGGAATTCGGATGGCGAAATTGATCTGAGTTGTATCTGCCGGTTTCCGGATCATAAGTGATGTGATATATTGCAAAGAATGATCTGGAACAGCGGAAAAACCCGATTTATCATTACAAAGGAGCCTCGAAAAATGGCAGATGCTGTCCTGATTCTGGATCTCAGGGACCATGTAGTGAATTTGAATCAAGCTGCACAGATGCTCTTTGAGATCATCCCGGGAAATATCATCGGTTTTCATGTCAGAAACCTCATACCCCAATTCGATGAATTCAAAGAGGAATTTTATAATACCAACCAACTGTCAGTTGAGTATGTCCATGATACAGCACACAATAACCGGTACTTTGAATTGACTCGGTCAGCCACGGATAAAACTTCCACAGGATCGCCGGGCAGTACGATTGTTATCCGGGATATTACCAACGCGAAACAAACTGAGCGCACCCTGTTGAAATCTCATAAACAGTTGGAAGAAGCGGTGAGCGATCGTACCCGGGAACTGGAAGCCGCGAAAACCAGGTTGGAGAATACAGTCAAAGAACTGGAGAATACCCAGAAAACACTGTATGACGCCAAGGAGAAATTCACGAAGATATTCAGGCACACGCCGACTCTTATCGCGGTTTTTCGAACCTTCGACCGGGAGTTGGTGGATGCGAATTTCAGTATTGAGAGTTTCACCGGATATGAGCGAGATGAGTGTGTGGGGAAAAAACTGGATGAGTTTGGGTGTTTTGAAGATCCGGCGTATGTAATCAGGGAGATAGATCGGATCAAAACTGAAGGATCCAGTACTGATATTAAGTTCCGGATCCGCACAAAAACCGGGGACCTGAAAACCCTGATTTCCTCCGGGGAACTCATCACGGTCGGTGGCGACGAATACACTCTGACGTTTACAGAGGACATCACGGAACTGGAAAAGACAATCTCTGCTTTAAAAGAAAGCAACAAGCGATTATCTTTTACCATGGAAGCAACAAATACCGGGTTGTGGGACTGGGAGATCAGCACGGGGAAGATCCAGTTCAGTCCGGAATTTTACCTGATGCTCGGATATGAACCCTATCGTTTTCCCCAGACATACGAGAGTTGGAAATCATTACTTCACCACAGAGATGTTAAATCCACTCTGGCAAAAATCCAGGATCATTTCCAGGGCAAAACTCCCATTTATAATGACGAGTTCCGTCTCAGAGCCCAAAACGGTGAATGGCGATGGATCCATTCCCGGGGCGTCATACTGGATCGTGATGACACCGGTTCGCCGCTACGAATGCTGGGAACCCATATCGACATCACAGACACAAAACAGGCACAGATCGAAAAGGCGGAACTGGAAAAGAAAGTGCTTCAATCTCAGAAATTTGAAGCCATCGCGACTCTTGCCGGCGGTATTGCCCACGATTTCAACAATATCCTGGGTGTTATTATGGGGAACGCCGAATTGGCACTGGAGAGCGAGGATTTTCAGGATGAGGATAGCCGGGAAGGGATCAACCTGATTCTGAAATCAGCCCAGCGGGGTCAGGATCTTGTCAACCAGATCCTGACCTTCAGTCGGATCGATGAAACGGAGAAGCAAGTTGTCGATCTAAATATTATTGCTCAGGAAACCATAAAAATGCTGCGCTCACTCATTCCTACAACAATAAAAATAATATGGGAAATGCCTGACCAGCCCAGTTATATCCGGGCAAATCCTGCCAAAATCCAACAGATATTCATCAATATTTGTAATAACGCTGCCCACGCCATGAAAGTACCGGGCGGCGAACTCCACATTACCCTCAAGCAAGTGATGCATGATCTCCCGGCTATGGAATCCGAGATGTTCTGTCTGATTCAGATCGCGGATACCGGTGAAGGGATGTCCCAGGCGGTAAAGGATCGTATTTTCGAACCGTTTTTTACCACCAAAAAACCTAATGAAGGTACCGGGCTGGGATTGTCTGTGGTGCACGGCACCGTGACGGATCACAACGGCGCCATCCACGTGGAAAGCACAAGGGGTCAGGGAACGAAATTCAGTATTTACCTGCCGATGATCGAGGATCGGGTGGGAGATATTCCGGATGGGGAATCCCCTCTTCTGCATCGGGGCTCAGAAAAAATTCTCCTTGTGGATGACAATGAGAACATGGGTCGTACAATGGGCCGGATTCTCACCAAACTCGGGCATCAGTACGACATTTTCACCAACAGTGTTGAGGCCTTTGAAACATTCCGAGACAATCCGGGTTTATTTGATCTTGTGATTACAGATATTGTGATGCCTGATCTGACAGGCGATGAACTGGCACGGCGCGTCAGATCCATTTGTCCGGACATTCCCATCATCATTTACAGTGGAAGCTCACCTCAGGAAAATCTTCAGAATTTCGCAACTGAAAACAAGATACAATTTGTTCAAAAACCCATTTCAATCAAATCAATCAGCCGGTTGATAAAGGAGTTGATTGTCGACAGGGATTCAACTACATTCATCCATTAAGATGGCGAAAATACTGATAGCAGATGATAACAAAGACTTTTGCTGGACTTTAACGCGGAAACTGGTCAAAGACACATCCCATCATGTGGAAAGCGTCCATACCCTGAAAGCAGCCCTGGAAAAGGTCAGCGGGGATGACTTCGATGTGGTATTTCTGGATGTCATGATGCCCGATGGAAGTGGTTTGGAAGTACTTCCCCGGATCAATAATTCGGCATCATCACCGGAAGTGATCATCATTACCGGGAAGGGTGAGAAGCAGGGGGCGGAGTTGGCCATCAATAATGGCGCCTGGGATTACGTCCAGAAAGGCGCCTCCCTCCAGACCATGATCCTGCCCCTGGTGCGTGCATTGCAGTACCGCGAACAGAAATTAAAACGGAAATCCGTTTCCCTGAAACGTGATGGGATTATCGGAAAAAGTCGTTCTATTCAAAGATGCCTTGATCTGGTGGCGCAGGCTGCAGGCATGAACAGCAATATTTTGATTCAAGGGGAAACCGGAACAGGGAAGGAACTGTTTGCCCGGGCAATTCATGACAACAGCCGCAGACGGTCCAGCAAGTTCATTGTTGTAGACTGCGCCGCAATACCGGAAAAACTCCTGGAAAACACACTGTTCGGGCATGAAAAAGGGGCATTTACCGGGGCTGACAAATCCCGGATCGGATTGATTCGAGAAGCCGATGGCGGCACTTTGTTTTTAGATGAAATTGGCGAATTATCGATTGAATTACAAAAGTCGTTTCTACGGGTATTGCAGGAGCGCATGTTCCGGCCCATCGGCAGCAACCGGGAAGTGACCAGTGATTTCAGACTGGTGGCGGCGACCAATAAAGATCTGACGGAACAGGTCGGAAAGAGTGCGTTTCGGGAGGATCTGCTGTTTCGGCTGAATACCATCACCATTGATCTGCCATCTCTAAAAGATCGGCCGGAGGATATCCCGGATATTGCCCGATTTACCATTGCACGGATATGCGATGAGCAACGCATCGGTTCCAAAGGATATTCCCCTGAGTTTATGGACGCAATCATCAGTTACCCCTGGCCGGGAAATATCCGGGAACTTGTCCATACCCTGGAACGTGCCATTGCCATGGCCGGACCGGATTCCATACTCTATCCCAACACCCTGTCAAAAGAAATTCGTATCAACTACGCCCAACAGTCCCTTCCGGTGGACATTTTCAAAGCCGCACACATCCCGGATGAACATTCGGACCAATTCCCTTCACTGGAAGAATTCCGCTCAATGAATATGGAAAAGATCGAAAAAGTCTACCTGGAACGCCTCTTTTCTCTTACCGGAAAAGACATGACACAAGCCGAACAGATCTCGGGTCTCTCACGGTCCCGACTCTACCGGTTGATTAAAAAATACAAAATCACACGATAACGCCGCGTCTCTTTTGTCACATCACTTAAACGAATTCGCAACAAGAACCATTTGCGTAGTTCGTCAAGCCGCAGTAATCAAGGGCCGAGAAAGCAATCTCGATAAGCCTGCCACACGGTTTATCCGGGTGGTTTCCCCCCGGGCCGAGGTATATAAAAACAAGGAAACAGCCGTTCATAAAAATCAGGAAATTCACCTCGGAATGTGACTTGGTCGTTCCCGGCCCCAATCACCCTGGATCCTTCGACTTTGCTGGCTGATGGTGCTTTAGTGGGAATGAAAGGTCCCTAAAAGTTAATCAATCAAGTTCATTTTCGTGATTGGCGGCACATAGTATTCTCCCGACAGGACATCCCCCTTCGCCACATACATTCGCAGGTTGAGAGTGAACGGTTGACCCTTGGGCGACGGAAGCCAGTTTACCTGCGGCGCGCCCTTGGGCAGTTCGGATGCCAGATAGAGCTTCAGTGAACCATCCGGTTCATACTCAAACTTGAAGAGGTTGTTGAAGTTGTAGCGATTCAGTTTGTTTGGAATCACCCGGTAGTTTGGCAAGTCCATCAGCGTCAGCGACCAGTAAGCGTTAACATGTTTCTGGGGGAGATCCTCAGGCTTGAAGTGAATGATATAGATGTTGTCACCATGAATTGGCGCTCCCTCACTATCCTCTTCCCCGATGTAATAGACCACTTCCTCGGAAGAATTCCACCAGATCCCGGCGAAGTTGGCGGCGCAGCGAAACCACATCTCATCACCGAACTTAATGAACTCCCTGGTGCTGCTCCATCCGCCGCGTTTATCTCCGAAATTGCTGACATATGCAACAAGCGCCGGAAAAGCCTTTTGCCCTACTATTTTATCAATTGCCGTCCGATTGACTTCGCTCTTGGAGACAAATTCGGCAATGGTCATGACCTTTTTCTGCATGTCGGATGTAACGGAGACCATGCTGTCCGGGGCGCTTGCAATGACCTTCTCAACCATCGGTTTTTTAAAAACGTCTACTGTAATGGGTTCCTTGTTTGTGAACATGGGGATATCAACAGCAGGCTCAATCGTGGGTTCCCCGAGCTTGATGATTTTAAACTGATGTTGCAGTTTCACAGCTCTTTCATCGTCACCCTGTCGTTCCACGCGTCCCAACAGCTTGACTTTCCTGGATGGCACCTCTATCCGCACAGCATCCTCGGGGATCTTTGGGTTTGATCCCTTGAGGACCAATGCAAATTTCCCATATGGGGTTTCAGGGTAATTGCGCTCATTTATATTGGTGATAATCTCGGCCCACTCGTCGCAAAGCTGTGCTGTGTAATATAGTCCCTCGATCTTTGGAATCTCCAGGATCACTGGGGTACTTTCATCTACAGCGAACCATGCCTCGAGATATGCTACGTCCAGATTTGGGTTCACGAATTCGGCCTTACCCAGTTCGTTGTATTTGATCACGTTGTAGTCAACGCCTTCCTCGGCAATGTCGATATGTTCCTGACGGATGACAAGGTATCGTGCAAAGATGTAAATGTAACTGTCAGTCACATCCTGTTCCGTAAGCCCCAATCCTTTAATTTGCTTTGCCGTTTCTGCTTGTGCGAAAGGGCAAAGCATCAGCACCAGAATAATAAAAAGCACATTCTTCATAATCTTCATGTTCTTCTCCTTTTTTTAAAGCCAGTGATTGCCGCCGGCCAACGATTTTCTACCAAAGCATCCTGGGAATATACTCATTGGGTAACTCCCGCAATAATGCAACCTTGCAGTTTGTGTTACTACATCGTTTCTTCTCTGTTTGTCAAATCAGGTCTATAATGTATAAATAATGCTATAATTGTTTCTGTTGTGAGTTCAGTGATAGACTTGTAACAGGAGCAGTTAAGATGAAGAAATATATCGTGAAATTCACCCAGTCAGAACGGGATGACTTGAATACCGATTTACACATAACTCCATGCTCACCGGTGGCAATTAGCGTGGCAGAATTGCCGTCCGGTGCAGCGACTGTTGGCTGATTTAAGCGTTAGTTTTTTATCAGAAATTCATCTTCTCAACATCCGGCAATTGCCAAGTTCTGTCAAAATACTTCTCTGTTGGTGCATAGAAACGGAAGTAGGCAAACCAGCCCTTCCCTGGAACTGTCGGTATCCAGTTCTTTTTATTAGTTTTGGGCGGTTCAGGACCAAAATAGAGATCCACCGAGTCGTCATCATTCTTGGTAAGATCCGCTCTGGAATCGAGTCCTGCGATCTCATAGGTATTATCAATAAAACAGCGGGTCTCGGTATCGTAGAGGGTCATGGCCCAAAACTGCTCGACTGGCGCATTTGGCGGAATATGCAGGGTGTATGAATTGCCGCCCTGGAGCCATTTACCATCTTTGTCTTTCTGGACGCCCAGGTAGATCTGTCCCTCACCGGGCGTTTGGGTCGCCATGCCTTCAGTTAGCGTAACCGCCTCGTAAAACCAGGCCGTGCGTTCATCGAGTGATGTGTAGTTTTCGGTCTCCTGATTTGATTTAAGCAAAACGGCATTCTTCCATTGAGTATCAGGGTATATCAAGGCTTCCTTCTGGCGCTTGGCGTAGCTCAGACTCTTTGCCATTGCTTCGCCGACCACAACACCATCTTCCAGGATCTTCTTTTGACGCGCATCCGGCTGAAAAGGCTTGCCTTTCTCGATACCCAGCGGTTTGAGCATTGCCACCATCATGCGATCGCGCTCGTGTACTGGTTCTTCATCCAGCATCTTGGCTACCAGCTGCCAATAAGCTAAACCACGAGGGTGCCAACCTTCCCAGTGTTTACCGTCGGGTGTAACGATGCGCGTACGGCTAGGATTATTTCGCTTGCTATAAGGATATGCCTGGTAACTTTCACGTAGTTTCTTGGATTCATCCGGGTCGGTGGCAAGAACGCGAAAAGCGTGCATGATATTGTTCATCGGTGAATTCACCACGATATAGCCCTCTGTATCTTCCACAGATTGGTCCGGACCGAGGATCAAATACTTGCCGCCCGCGCCCTTGTCGGGACCGGTGAGGCCCAGATCAGAAACGGGTCTCTGCCAGAAGTCCAGAATGCCGCCGGCAGTAGGCCCGGCAGGGTAGTCTATTACCACTGGGCCGGTACGGGCTAGATTAAGGAAACCAATGATATAGGGCGTTGTTGCATTGGAGGTAAGCAGACCGAGTTTGTCTTTGTAGCTAACATAATAAACGACATCCCCATCCATGGCACCAAACACATTCTCGTGCTCTTCTTGCCATTGGGCAAAGCCAACCAGCGGAATAGACCAGAGATAGGTCTGCACCGCGCGCTGAAAATCCATCTCATCATACAATTTGTCGACGGTCGCGTGAGATGGATATCCACCCTCAAAACTAAGTTTTCCGATACGTGTTTGGACTTCCTGGGCGTGCACCGACGTGGTGAAGCCTAACAAGATAAGCAGTGTTACGATAAAAAGCTGTCTCATTGTTTTTCTCCTTTTTATGTCAGTTGGGTATAAATTCAGATTACACTATGGTTAAGTAAAGATCCGGGCTCAGAGAACCCGGCTTTGAACTCACGCCATAGGCGTGGGAATGTAATTTCCCAATTGGAATATTGGAAGCATGGAATATTGGAATATTGTTTCAATTACCGAAAACACCTTCCATTCTTCCATTGTTCCAGTATTCCTGCATTCCATTGCATCAGTTTCCGGCAAAGCCTCCTATCTCTGACCTGGCCCTGAGGACCAGGTTTTCCATTTTCAAATAAATCCTTTTTACAGCTCACAGTATTACTCTCCAATACTATCTCATTTTATAGCATTTCAGATAATCGAATCCGTGTCAAACCAATTTCGAGGAAGCGCTGTAACCGGTTTTCTCTTTAAATGGGAACAAATGTCGTCATTGACTTTCAGCAAAACCTTTTATATGATTTTTTTTTACTTTTCAGAAAGGAATCAACGAAATGAAAAATATAATAGCAATTCTAACGGCTGTTGTTTTGGTCAGTGTGCCTGCATTCGCCGAGGACAGCGCGGAAGATCTGGCGAAACAACTGTCCAATCCTGTGGCAGCGTTGATCAGTATCCCCTTCCAGTTGAATTATGACACGAATATCGGGCTGGATGAGGACGGATCGATTTATAAGTTAAATATTCAACCGGTGATACCATTTTCTCTCAGTGAAAACTGGAACCTGATCTCCCGTACCATCCTGCCGGTTGTCGATCAAACCGATATACCCTTTAAAGGTGAAGGTAAAACCGGTCTCGGTGATATAGTTCAAAGCCTTTTTTTCTCACCGAAAGCACCCACATCAAGAGGATGGATCTGGGCTGTGGGTCCTGTCTTTATGCTGCCCACAGCCACAGATGAAACTCTGGGCGCTAAAAAATGGGGTATCGGTCCCACGGCTCTGGCATTAAAACAGACCGGACCCTGGACCTTCGGCGCCCTGACCAACCATATCGAATCCGTTGCCGGTGACAGTGACCGTGCGGATATCAGTGCCACCTTTATTCAACCCTTTGTCAGTTTTCTTACAAAGACAAAAACAACACTGGCATTGAATCTGGAATCCACCTATGACTGGGAAAGTGAACAGTGGGCGGTACCGATCAATTTCACGGTGAGTCAAATGCTGATGATCGGCGGGATGCCGGTATCCATCGGGGGCGGTGTGCGGTACTGGGCGGATTCCCCTGAATATGCCGCCGATGAATGGGGCGGCCGGGTTATGGTCACCCTTTTGTTCCCGAAATAGAGGGTATCCAAAAAACCGGCACGGGCCAGGGTATCCTATACGTTATCGAATTTCGCGTATTCTCTCGTCGATTAAATACTTTCTTAATTGTCTCTCGCCACGCATTACACAAAGAATGTACACGTTATTATGATCCTGACGATAAAATACTCGACAAGGGCCAATGATAAGTTCTCGATAACATGACGATTCTATTTCAGGAGGTTTACGACCGGATTCCGGAAAATGTTCAAGACGGTCAACAGATGAAAAAACGCGTTGAACTAATTGTTTTGCCGCACTTTCATTGTCAAGCGCTATATATTCCGCAATTTCATCCAGATCCAACAGGGCGGGCTCCGTCCAAACTACTTGAGCCATTTACTCATTTTCGTTTTTGCTTCCCCTTGATTCAATATGCGATTTTCTAAAATCGCTCTTTCTCC
>SWBY01004865.1_pt1 | contig 22721 bp, 17 predicted proteins | sample 4693071 | NCBI WGS metagenome assembly SWBY01 (sample SAMN10267273, study PRJNA491770) | bioreactor metagenome | isolation source: DHS bioreactor inoculated with marine methane seep sediment | place: Japan: Omine Ridge, Nankai Trough | collected 2006-05-06 | reverse complement strand
CCTGAAACGCTTGCAGCATTCACGTTGACCATCCGAACGCGTACCAATCATGGGAGTTCCCGGCAGGCGCGGCACTCTCACAGGATCTCAGAAATCAATATTGAATCTTTGACTCGGGAAACGATGGATCAGGCAGAAAAATCACAAAACCCGGTAGCCATTGAACCCGGGGATTACACGGTAGTTTTAACACCAACCGCTGCCATCGGGTACTTCATGTCGCTGTTCTGGGCTTTGGATGCCCGGCGCGTGGACGAAGGGCGTAGCCCACTCACACAGTTTGCGGGATTAAGTGATCCAGTGGGATCCCGTATTTTCAGTCCCACCGTCAGCATCTCCAGTCGTACTTGCCATCCGCTTCATCCCAGTGCACCCTTCAATCACAGTATGAATTCAAGCGCATTCGGGGGTGCGGGAAACCCGGAATTGATATTTTCCAGGGGCTTGCCGGTAACACAGTTCCCTGTTGTGGAAAACGGTGAACTGAAAATGCTGTTCGCCTCCCGATACTGGGCTAAAAAAAAGAACCAGGAACCGGTTGCATTTCCCACGCTCATCGAATTTGGTGGTTCAGATCAGGGTTTAAGTGAATTAGTGGGAAATGTCCGGAACGGACTTTTGGTCAACAGCTTCTGGTATATCAGATTCGTTGATGCCAATACTCTGCTTCTCACAGGATTGACCCGGGATGGTGTCTTCAGAATCCAGGATGGGGAAATAGTCGAGCCTGTGAAAAACCTGAGGTTCAATGAAAGTCCCCTGGTATCATTGGCAAATGTCACCGCCGTAGGAAAAGCGGAATGGCGCCAGGCATGGACGCTACCGGTCCTGATCCCGCCAATGACGGTGGAGAATATGACGTTTACTGCCCAGACAGATGCCGTCTGAGTACGTTCATGGTTTTAGATCCAGTTGAATCCAGCGAACATTCCTGCGTTGAACAGTATCGCGAACTGACCGTTCCACGGCACTGAGGCGCGGGTACCGACCACTTTTTACCTCGACAAAAATAATCTCATCCACCTCACCGGATTCAAGACCACGGAAAGCAATATAATCAATGGGTTTTCCAATGAACCTGGCCTCACCCGGGTGAGTGGGGAATGCGGGGAAATGCGGTGCGAACTGTTCCGCAACCAACCCGGTGAGCACGGATCGGGATCGCTTCTGAAACTGTTTTTTTTCTGATGACCATCGGATAATCCGCCAGTAAAAAGATGCAAGAAGACCACCCAGAACGAACAGGATGATACCTGAGCCGATGGCTGTAATGGTCAGATGATCACTTAGAAAATCCACCATTGTTAACTATTTATCGAAATGAATAACAGTGAACGTCTTGATGGGATAATCTGTTTTTGAGATCACTTTGCCATCTGTTTTTTTGTCAAACCATATCATGTTCCTCTCGAACCGTTTGGCCATGAATGGAAGATTATTTCCGGTTTTACCGGTGGCATGTCCCCAGCGTTGCTGGAAGGTGATGTGATGGATCTCACCCGGCAGGAATCGTTTCCGCACTTTTTTCCCGCCATTCTTGAGGACTACGGTAAAATGGCTTCCATTCCACTTTTCCACATGACACTTTCTTTCAGTTTTCCCTTTTTTCAGCTTGATTTTGTCAATGAGCTTGATCTTTGGGAGAGGAATTTTTTTCTGGGTCAGTTCCTGTTTGGCAGTCGGTGGATTTACACCGTAAAACACTCTTACAAACTCTATGGTACACCTGCTCTCCCGTGGTCCGCCAAATTGTATGGATATCTGGCGTCCCGGCTTTTCAAGTGTCCATTTTGCCTTATCCTTTCCTGATATATCCCTGCGGCCAAAACTACTCTGTCCTGGTTTCAGAAATAATTCTCCGTACATTGTGGATCGATGATCATCCCATTTTGTCTGTACCGAGTCGATATAATTACCGGGACAAGGCAGTCTTACGGTGAATACATCCCCCTCAGAATAAGATGAACGGATCACACTTTCGTGGTAGGAATTACCATTCTGCATCCGGTGAAAAGTCCACTGAACATTGTCAATAGTAATATCCCGTTCGCATGCCAGAACAGGGAATGTCAGAGCCAGGATTAAAAACAGGGTTGTTATAAGTCGATTCATAAAATCCTCCTTAAATCAAGTTGGTTAATCAATGTAATTCTTTAATTGGATTTTCGCAACGCATGCTTCCAGGAGATCAATTTGAAAACAGTACCATTATTTCGCCGCAGATTGTGCATTTCCCTGCCAGTACAAATTCATCCATAAAGTCGACACTGCGTTCAGGTGGGTAGGAGATTCCGGCAGCCAGTTCGAAGCGGTTGCTGCTGGGCTTGCATTCGCACTGGGCCTGCACATAGATTACACCGGTTTCATGGCCGGAAGCCGCCTGATGATATGGGTCGTAAAGAATGATCTTCTCTCGCCGTTCACGCACCGGGCGAATACTTACAACTTTCCTTTCATGATCAATATTTACAAAGAAAGTCTGTCCGTGAACAGGATGACGGATGGCACCCGCGAGATGTGAACTGGCGGGATTTGCCCATGCGTAACTGTCCAATATAGAACATGCCGGACACGGTGATTTGATAAAAATACCTTCCAGGAATCCGGGAATCGGATCAGAAAATTCCCGGACAGTCGAATCCATACATCCCGGTGTCATGACTGCCAGACAGAGAGCAATCACGATGAGAGAAATGCGTGGAATTATCGAGCAATTACGTTCCATGCATATAAACTAATCATTCTGAAAGTCATCGTCAATGATAATGATCTTTTATCGGGAACTTCCCCTCTCCGTTCCATGAAGAGAACTTGACTTAAATTGCGTGGCAGTCTATATATTTAGTGCCTTAATGTAGGATGGAAATGAGAGGTGTGCATTGACGAAAAAAAGAGATCAGAATTCAATCACTCTTGCTTGCTCATTCTGTGGGAAAAAACAGGATGAGGTTCGCAAGCTGATTGTTGGTCCACGAGTTTATATTTGCAATGAATGTATAGACTTATGCCGTATGATCCTGGAACAGGAAGAAGCGGACGAACTCAGGAAACCTGTTGACGAACTGGATGAACTGCCAAAACCGGCTGAGATCAAAGCATATCTTGATCAATATGTTATCGGTCAGGAGCATGCTAAGAAGATTCTTGCGGTTGCCGTGCACAGTCATTACCGTAGAATTCAGGCAAAATACTTGCGGAGTGAGTACGATGATTCAGTGGAACTGGAGAAATCCAACGTACTGCTTGTTGGTCCCACCGGTTGTGGGAAAACCCTTCTCGCTCAGAGTCTTGCCAAATTCCTCAAAGTTCCATTCGCTGTTGCGGATGCCACCACACTCACAGAAGCGGGGTATGTGGGAGAGGATGTTGAAACCATTATACTCAAACTCCTTCAATCCGCGGATATGGATGTCAAACGTGCGCAACGGGGGATTATTTATATCGATGAGATCGATAAAATTACTCGGAAAACAGAAAATGTGTCCATCACCCGGGACGTTTCCGGTGAGGGAGTACAGCAGGCTCTTCTGAAGATCATTGAGGGGACTGTGGCCAATGTGCCACCTCAGGGAGGACGAAAACATCCCCACCAGGAAACAATCTGTATTGATACCACGGACATTCTTTTTATTGTTGGCGGAGCGTTTGTTGGCATTGAGGATTTGATCCGTGCGAGAACTAATCAAAAATCTCTCGGTTTCGGCGCGGAAGTTTTGCCCCGAAGCAACCGACGGGTGGGTGAACTTTTGCGGGAGATTCAGCCTCAGGATCTGATCCATTTCGGTCTGATCCCTGAATTTGTCGGTCGGGTTCCGATCCTGACAGTCCTTCAGGATCTTTCTGAAGACGATCTGATGCGGATTTTGCAGGAGCCGAAAAACTCGTTGATCAAGCAGTATCAAAAGATGTTTTCGTTTGAGAACGTCGATCTGAAATTTACCCGGGGAGCTGTTGTCTCCATTGCCCGGGAAGCGATCAAACGGGAAACCGGCGCACGGGGTCTCCGCGCTATTCTGGAAACAACGATGCTGGATATTATGTTCGATTTACCTTCACAAACCGGGTTGAAAGAATGTATAATCACTGAAGAAGTGATACTAAAAGGCGAGAATCCGGTAACTGTCTATGAGCAGGCGGGTTAGATGCTGCTGATTTTTAAGGTTACCTTGACATTTTCACCAGTAGAATCTACTCTGTAATTTGTGAATTGCAGAAGAATTAGCTGGAATATGAAACAAGGGTGGTTATGATATGAGTGAACGGCTTGGGGATTTGCTTCTCAAGGAAGATCTCATCGATGAAGAGCAACTAAAGGAAGCGCTGGAGTTCCAGGCGCAGCACAGCGGTAGACTGGGCAGTATTCTTGTACGTCTGAACATGGTCAATGAGGAGGATATTACCGAACTCCTTTCGAATCAGTTCGGAGTCCCTTCTATCAATCTGGTTAATTTTGAAGTTGAAGAATCGGTCCTAAAACTGATCCCTTCTGAGGTAGCCAGAAAATATCATCTTTTACCCATCAGCAGAACCGGAGCCTCTCTGACCATTGCCATGGCAGACCCGTCCAATGTGTTTGCTCAGGATGATATTAAGTTCATGACCGGCTATCACGTCGAACCGGTTGTGGCGTCAGAGGTTGCCATCGAAAAATCAATTGAACAATACTATGGCAGCGGAAAGGGACTGGCTTTAGCATCCCTCGAAATTGATGCACGGGCTACGGAGGGAAACTACCAGGATTTTACGGAATTCGAGGATTCTGATTCGAGTCCGGAAGAAGAGGTCGATACGTCATTCATCAATGTTGACGATTTTGACGATCTCGTTTCCGGAGCGGTAGATGAACTTGAAGTTGTTGATGAGGATGAAGACAGTATTGTAACTGTTGAAGACCTTGAAGCACCTATTGTTAAGTTGGTGAACGGGATTCTGATCAAAGCGATCAATCAAGGGGTATCCGATATTCATTTTGAACCTTATGAGAAGGTATACCGGGTCAGGAACAGACTGGATGGTGTGCTTCGTAAGGAATTGGGTCTCCCCCTGAAAATAAAAAATGCGGTGACTTCCCGACTGAAAATCATGGCAAACCTGGATATTTCAGAACGGCGGCTGCCTCAGGATGGACGTATCAAAATGCGGTTGGGACCCAAACGTGAGATGGATTTCCGCGTGTCCTCCCTGCCGACACTCTTTGGTGAAAAGGTCGTTTTACGACTTCTGGATAAATCAAATCTCGAAACCGATATGACTAAACTCGGATTTGATGAACGACAACTGGCTGAGTTTCAGGAAGCGATTCATAAACCGTACGGCATGGTGCTGGTGACCGGACCGACTGGGTCAGGAAAAACGACGACTCTGTATTCCGCGCTGACTCAGTTGAATTCCATCAGCGATAATATCATGACGGCTGAGGATCCGGTGGAATATAATCTCATGGGAATCAACCAGGTCCAGATGAAGGATTCTATCGGCTTGAATTTTGCGGCAGCCCTGAGATCCTTTTTGCGGCAGGATCCGGATATCATCATGGTGGGTGAGATTCGCGATTTTGAAACGGCTGAGATTGCCATTAAGTCTGCTTTGACCGGGCACATGGTGCTCTCAACAATTCATACCAATGATGCTCCCACAACAATTAATCGTCTTCTGAATATGGGTATTGAGCCCTTCCTGGTGGCGTCTTCACTGATCATGGTTGTGGCTCAACGGCTTGCACGAACAAATTGTTCCCGATGTTCGGAACCCATCAGTGTCCCCCCGGAAGCCCTGCTGCAGGTAGGATTTCAGGAAGAGGATATTGGTACATTTGAAATAATGAAGGGCCGGGGCTGCTCTCACTGTATGCATACTGGATACCGCGGTCGTGTGGCACTCTTTGAGGTTCTCGCGGTTACCGATGAGATAAGAGAGCTTATTTTGCGCGGCGCATCAGCTATGGAAATTCGAGAAACTGCTATTGCTCTGGGAATGCGTACTCTCCGTGATTCAGGTCTGGATAAGATTCGGGATGGACGTTCTTCCATTGAGGAAATTATCCGCGTAACCTTCGGGAATTAAACTAAGGAGGTATTTTCATGGCTTCTGTTTCGATGCCTCACCTGCTAAAAATCATGATCGAGCGACAAGCGACGGATCTTCATATTACCACGGGGACACACCCGCATCTGCGGATACATGGCCAACTCGTTCCGCTAAAAGAATTTCCACCCTTAACACCCAAAGAAACAAAACAATTGGCCTATTCGGTTCTTACGGATACGCAAAAACACGGATTTGAAGAATCGAAAGAATTGGATTTTTCATTCGGTGTCCGCGGTTTGAGTCGATTCAGGGCAAATATTTACAGCCAGCGTTCTGCGGTTGCCCTTGCCATTCGAACCATTCCGTTTCGAATCATGGGTTTTGAAGAACTGGGATTACCCCGGGTTGTCATGGACTTTTGCCAAAGACCTAAAGGACTTGTTTTGGTTACCGGTCCTACTGGTTGCGGTAAATCCACATCACTGGCGGCAATCATTGATAAAATCAATCGGGAGAATCATAAGCACATCGTTACCATTGAGGATCCCATTGAGTATTTGCATCATCATCATGGTTGCGTAATAAATCAGCGTGAGCTTCATGCCGATACGGATTCCTTCGCGATTGCTTTGCGTTCTGTTCTTCGTCAGGATCCTGATGTTATTCTCATCGGTGAGATGCGGGATCTTGAAACGATTGAGTCCGCCATGCGGTGTGCGGAAACCGGCCATCTGACGTTTGCCACGCTGCATACCAATTCAGCGATTCAGACCATTAACCGTATCATTGATGTGTTTCCGGCACATGCGCAAGGGCAGGTTAGAGCGCAGCTTTCATTTATTCTGGAAGGTGTTATCTGTCAATCGCTGATTCCCCGACGTGATGGTCAGGGCCGTGTGCTGGCATGTGAAGTCATGGTGCCCAATGATGCTATCAGAAATCTGATACGTGAAGATAAAGTTCACCAGATTTATTCAACCATGCAGACAGGCCAGGATACCTTTAAAATGCAGACCATGAATCAACATCTTGTGGAACTGTATCTCAAACGAAAAATAAGCTTGCAGGATGCTCGCGGATATTCAATAAAACCCGTTGAATTTGATCAGTTGCTTGCGAAGCAGGAAGCAGCAGCAGCCACACCGGCTAAAAGAAGACGGTAACTCTTTGTTGGGAGGGAAAAATGGCGGAATTTAAATGGAGAGGAAAGGACGCCAACGGAGAAGAAGTCTCCGGCATAATGACGGCAGACAGCGTGGAAGCAGTAACCCTGCATCTACGGCGTCAGAAGATTACTCCCGTCTCGATCAGAAAGCGTATGAAGGATATCCAGATAGCTATTCCGGGAGTAACTCATCGAATCAAGGAAAAAGATATCGTCGTCTTTACGCGGACATTCTCCACTATGGTTGACGCAGGTTTGCCGTTGGTTCAATGTCTGGAAATTCTGGCGCAGCAAACGGAAAATCCGATTTTTTCTAAAGCGATCAGTGATATCAGCCAGAATGTTGAATCGGGTTCAACCTATGCGGATGCACTGCGAAAACATCCGAAGATTTTTGATGAGTTGTACTGCAACATGGTTGAAGCCGGAGAAACCGGTGGTATTTTGGATACGATTTTGAATCGTCTGGCGGCGTACATGGAAAAATCAATTTCGCTGAAACGTCAGGTGAAGTCGGCCATGGTATATCCGTCAGTAATTATCTTTGTTGCATTGTCGGTTGTTATATTCCTGATGTATGCTGTTATTCCCACCTTTGCAAAGATCTTCTCTTCGCTGGGAGCGAGTCTCCCTTTACCCACTCAGATCGTCATCGGAATATCAAATTTTATCCAGGATTACCTGTTCTTTATTATTGCGATGCTTATTCTTGTGTTTTTCCTGCTCAGGTATATCAGGAAAACCGAAAAAGGTGCTAAATTTTTCGATGCGCTTCTATTGAAAACACCGGTTTTTGGGCCGTTGTTGAGGAAAGTTGCCGTTTCGAAATTTACTCGTACTCTCGGCACGCTGATTTCCTCAGGTGTACCCATCCTTGAGGGATTGGAGATTACGGCAAAAACTGCCGGAAACAAGATCATTGAAGAAGCGGTTATGAAGACCCGGGTATCCATCAGTGAAGGGAAAACAATATCTGAACCTCTGGCGGCCACGGAAGTTTTCCCGGCGATGGTTACCCAGATGATTGCTGTTGGGGAATCCACTGGTGCTCTGGATGCCATGCTTGAAAAAATTGCTGACTTTTATGATGAAGAAGTCGATATTGCCGTAGCAAACCTGACGCAGATGCTGGAACCAATATTGATGCTTTTTCTTGGAATCAGTATCGGTTTTATTGTTATCGCGATGTACCTGCCCATGTTTGCATTGATCGGAGAGCTTTCAAAATAGAGATTTGAAATAACAGTGTGAGTAGATTGCCATCCAGACAAGATAAAGTATTAACCTCAGGAATGTCTGATAGTCCTGTTGATACGGAGCTTTTTGCCAAACTCAAAGCCCTGATTGTTACCAGACTGATTATTGGATCAACACTCCTGCTTGGAACGGCAATCCCACTGGAAGTATTCGGTTTTTTCACCACATCAAAATTTTTCTTTACTCTGGTTACATCTATTCTGGTGCTCACAATCATCTATACCGGTCTGCTGAATGTCATGCGGAACCTGGTGCTTCTTGCCTATTTTCAGATCATCGGTGATCTTCTTCTGGAAACTGTGATTCTCACCGCTACAGGTGGTATTGAAAGTCCATTCTCCATTCTTTATGTTCTTTCGATTATTGTTGCCAGTTATTTGATTCCCAAGCGCGGTGCATTCATTATGGCGTTTATTGCCAGTTCAATCTTCGGCAGTGTTATTCTATGCCAGTACCGCGGGTGGACGGATTGGTGGCCGATTCAATCCAACTGGGTTCTTTTACCGCCGCCATCCTTCGCGATTTATATCATCTTTGTTAATATGACCGGGTATTACCTGATTGCATTTCTGGCCAATAACCTCTCGGAAAGACTCCGTAAAATTAATATTCTCCTTAAAAATCGAACCGTTCAGTACAGTTATCTCTGGAGTTTGAATAAACGCATTGTGAATGAGATTCCAACCGGTTTGATGATTGCAACTCAGGATGGGTACATCATTTCAATGAATCCCGCAGCGGAAAAATTTCTGAACAGTACCCGGGAGGATCAGGTCCAACCACATCTTGACCAGTTCTTTCCCGATTATCTGGTGCAGAGTATTTTACAGATTAGTGACGATGAGAATCGTGCTAAGAAACATATTCACTACCAGCATGGCACTGATAAGGGAATCCTTTTCTATCATCTGGAAATTCTCCCTCTGGCCAGGAAAACGCAGGATCCGGCACGAATTATGGTAATTATTACGGATGTGACGGATCAGAAGCAGTTGGAGGCTGAGCGGCGAAAATCTGAACGATGGTCCACAGTGGCAGAGGTCTCGGCGGGTATGGCTCATGAAATTCGGAATCCACTGGCATCCATCAGTGGATCCGTAGAAGTATTAAAAGATAATCTGACCCTTTCAGACAGTGAAACACGTCTCATGGAAATCATTATTCGTGAGTCGGACCGTTTAAACAAACTGATCAGTGACTTCTTGAATCTGGCCAGACCTAAACCCCCTGAGTTTATAGAAACGAATGTTATCAGTCTGATTAGTGATATGGTTGAGTTGATTCAGAATTCACCATCCTGGAATTCGAGTTTTAATGTGGAGGTTCATTGTGAGGAAAAGGATACCCGGGTGGAAATTGATACAAATCAGTTTCTGCAACTGGCTTGGAATCTGGCGCAAAATGCCATGGATGCCATGGCCGACGGAGGAACTCTCACGATAACTTCAGAAACCATAACTGAGTCCGAAACTCTGGCTGAGAAAACACTTCAAGATCTGTTTCCGAATCTCCCCTATGCTAAGTTTAGCTTTAAGGATACGGGAATCGGTATGGAAAAGGGAGTTATAGATCAGATTTTTGAACCTTTTGCCACGTTCAAGCGAAAAGGTGTTGGAATTGGACTTGCCATTGTTTATCGAATAGTTGAAAATCATAGTGGACATATTCAGGTCATCAGTAAACCTGACCAGGGAACTACGATTATTATCAGATTCCCAATGATCCAGAATTTGATGACCACGGAAACAGTGAGGTGACGAAGTGAAAAACATACTTATCGTTGATGATGAACAAAGTATGTGTGATTTCCTATCCATCCTACTGGAAAAAGAAGGATATGGGGTAAATTCGACAACCAACCCCGTTGAAGCCATTCAATTGATTCAAAATGGCGAACCAGTGGATATGGTTATCTCTGATCTGAAAATGCCAGAAATGAGTGGTCTTGAACTTCTCAAGCAGATCAAAACCTTTAATCCCAATATTGTGGTCATTATGATAACCGCATATGCCAGCACGGAAAACGCTATCGATGCCATGAAACAGGGTGCCTATGATTATCTGACGAAACCATTTAAGGTGGATGAGATAAAAATCATCGTAACAAAAGCTTTCGAAAGTTTAAAACTCCGTGAGGAAAATATATTCCTTAAGCAGGAAATTAAGTCTCGGCACCGATTCGATAATATTATTGGAATTGCGCCCAAAATGGTCCAGGTATTCGAACGAATCAATCGGGTTGCTGACCTTGCCAGCACAATCCTGATCCGGGGTGAAAGCGGTACAGGAAAAGAGCTTGTAGCATATGCGATTCACTACAATTCTGAACGGCGCAATAAACCCATTGTCACCGTAAACTGCGGTGCTTTACCGGAATCACTCCTGGAAAGTGAACTCTTTGGACACACTAAGGGTTCATTCACGGGGGCGATACAGAATAAAGAAGGTCTTTTCGCTGTGGCAGATGGAGGCACGTTTTTCCTTGATGAGGTTGCTGAAACAACCCCTGCAATTCAAGTGAAACTGCTTCGTGTGCTCAATGATAAGAAATTTAAGCGTGTCGGTGGGGTTAAAGATATTGCCGTGGATGTTCGAATCATTTCCGCCACGAATAAGGATCTCGGTAAGATGGTGGAGGAGGGTAAATTCAGAGAGGACCTGTACTACCGCCTGAATGTAATACCCATAATGTTGCCGGCGTTGCGAGAGCGTAAAGAAGATGTACCGCTTCTCATCGAACATTTTCTGCAGAAATGTTGTGAATCCTGTGATCGGCCACTGATGCCAATCTCCCCTGAAGCCATCGCAATCCTGAAAAATTACTCCTGGCCTGGAAATGTCCGGGAACTGGAGAATATTATTGAACGATGTGTGGCTCTGGAAACCGGCGACACTCTGACGCCTTCAAGCCTACCGAGATATTTGTTTGCGGATGAGGATAAGTTTGTTAAACTTGAAACAGAGATACCGGAACGTGGATTAGATCTGGAGGAGGTCGTTGGTAATTATGAAAAATCAATCCTTCTTAAAGCATTGGAACGCACGAACTGGGTTAAAAAAGATGCGGCAAAACTGCTTAACATCAGTTTCCGTTCTCTTCGGTATCGTGTTGAAAAATATGGTTTAGATTATCAATCTTTAAAAGATTAACCTTTATTCAGGAGGAACAAATCGATGAAAGAAACAAAGTTGAGTTTCCTTCGCAGCCAATCCGGCGGTGCCGATTCTAAACTGCCAGCCATACTTACAATTATCGTAATGACGGTTTCCGGGTTTCTTGCATACAAGTTTATCCCGGTCAAAGTGAGAAACATGAAATTTGAAAGGGAACTCCAGGATGTTCTGAATGTCAATTACTTCAAGGAATACAAACGAGCTGCAAAGGGTGGCTTCAATGAGTACACCATGCGTGAGAAAGTGATGGTTGCGGTAAAAGAATTTAACATTCCTATTACCGAACAGAACGCTCAGGAAAAGATTAATGTCCAACGGATTGAAGGTAATCTTTTTTCGTTCGAATTGAATTATACCGAGATTATCCGGTTACCCATTTATGGTGATTATAATTGGGATTTCCATCTCTATCTGGAACAGGAATCCGTCAGTGGAGTTGTCAAAAAGTAACAGATACTCGCACTGTTTCATATGTGTCTGAGTAGATCTATGTGTTGATTGACCGTCATCATGAACACGATTCCAGAGCTATTCTGCAAATGATTTTAGATACTGATAATTATTCTCAGAAGTGTTGTGATAAAGGCTTTCGGGCGCATGAAATTCAACAAATGGATGATCGTCTGTGTTCAAGTTTTGAGTTCCGGCTGATACCAGGTTGTGATAGGCTTTATTTCCGAGTAATTTCCGGCTTAATATATCATCGGCTCCTGTAATATTGATTCGAGCCAGATCCTTGGAAACCGTCGGATTAAGAAGATTTTTCCTCAATACTTCGTGTGATCCGGCCAGGGAAAAACGACTGCCCAGAATCAAGTAATCTCCTTCGCTGCCTTCCCAAAGAGAACAGTATGGGAAAACCTCCGCAAATGTCCGAAGAATGGCCAGCAGAATTTCCTTATCCATATAATAGGAGTGAATCCACTGACACATGATACCTTTATCGGTGAGTGTGCGCTGGCAGGATGTGAAATGCTCGAGAGTAAACAAGTTGGAAACTCCGGTGATCCATGGATTGGATGGCTCGGATATCACAACATCATAACTGTCCGGTGATGTGGATAAAATGGTGCGGGCATCTGCGGCGATTACCCGGGATTTCTCGGAGTCTAAAGGTTTCCCGGATACATGGTCAAAAAATCGGGATGCTTCAATCACACTTTCATCAATTTCAATACAATCCACACGACTAACCGGGTGCTTAATGGCGGATCCCATGGTAACACCGGTTCCCAGACCGATGATCAAAACATTTTGAGGATCTTCTGCAAACAGGAGGGGCAGGTGTGCCAGGAGCATCTGTGTGGGAAGATCACCTTTGTCGGATCCGTCTGTTTTACCATTGATTCTGAGACTTCGGATTCCGGCTTTTTCGGAAACCGTCACAAATGAATGGAATCCCTCATCTTCAAATAGAATTTTCCGATCACCTTCAAATCCTTCAGTTAATTGAGGGGCATAGACATATACGCCACTGTCGAGAAGCAGCGTGTTCCAGGGGGGTATCACGAAAAATATCAGAGCACAGAGCATTCCCAGTAGAAGCGATTGATATCGGATTTTCGGATTTTCCCCAAATCGATTCAGGAAAGCGGTTCCGATGACCAGAAATGTAACTCCGAATATAATCAGGCTGGTACGAGTGCCCAGGAAAGGAATAAGTAAAAATCCGGTGACCAGGGATCCGGCGATTCCACCGAAGGTATTCCACAGGTAAAGGTTTCCCACATTTCCACCCAGGGATTTCATCTGAGTAATATAGGCTTTGCAGACTACTGGAAAAAGAGCACCCATGAAAAAAGTTGGTGGCAGGATGACCAAAAGTCCCAGGAAGAAAAGACAGGCTTGCCAGACCAGAAAATGCTGGTGAAAATAAGGAAACAAAGAAACCAGAATCACGGGTAAACGGTTGAGAGTGGCAATGGAAATCGCAATGGCAATGCTGGCCAGGATAGATAGTGCACCGATTATTTGTAAAGGGGATTTGAAACGGTCCACTCGCCTGCTGATGACAAGGCTGCCCAGGGATAGACCCAGAAGGAAAGCAGCCAGCATCATGGAAAATGCATAGACCGTGGAACCAATCACAAGGTTAAGGCCGCGGGTCCAGGCTACCTCGCATCCAATTGCCGCCGCTCCCATAAACCCATAGATATAAGGAAGTCTGTTTCGGATCACCGGTGTTTGAGTGGGTTCCGGAGATGGATCACACGCTACCGTACTACGGGATAAGGCGATAAAGAGAATGCCAATGATGACATTTCCCAGGACGGCCAGATAGGTGGTCATTTGCATACCGAAGACACGTATCAACCAGAAACCTGCCAGAAGTGTACCCACCACCGCGCCCAGTGTGTTGAGAAAATAAAGATAGGCGAGATTTTTTCCCAGATGCTGTTGTGACGTGATTATTTTTTTGCTCAATACCGGCAGAGTGCCGCCCATAAAACTGCAGGGAATGGTCAGAAGAAGTGCTGCCAGCAGAAATCGTAGAATTTCGATAAGGATATGATCCCCGAAAGTATTGAAAGCCATGTAATGGATCCGATCAATCAGATGAAATCCAAAGGGCATCACCAAACAATACAAACCAACACCCAGTTCAAGGTAACCATACAGCTTCAATGGATTCGATGATCGGTCAGCGATTCGGCCGAACACAAAACTTCCCAGAGCGAGACCACCCATGAAGGCTGCCAGAACGACGGTAACCGCCGGCAGTGTCGTGCCGAAAATCAATGCAAGTTTTCGCTGCCAGATGACCTCATAAATCAGACCTAACGATCCTGAAATTGTAAATGCAATGATTATCCAAGTCTGATTTGATTTCACTCTGCCACACTCCGAATCTCGAAACAGGATCATAACACCTTTTGATATCCAGGGTAAATATTCTTTGACAGGTCCTGTTCCGGTCAATGGTTTACTTGACTAAATTGCTTTTCTAATCTATAAATTAACTATGTTTCCGCATAAAAGCGATGTCTATCCCGCTATTTGCGGATGTGATGAAAGATACCCGTGTCGGTGAGGGAGGAGCGTTTGTTATGATTAGATCCATCAGTTTTCGGTTTGCCTGTGTTCTCATCAGTCTTGTTGTGTTGTGCGCATGCGGTTCTGACAATAAGATGAGCGATCTGGAAGAGAGGGATTACCAAAGAAAATTGAAGGAAGCGCAGGAACTTGCCGATAAAATCCGGTCGGGTGATATTTTCAACGAAGAAGCTTTGATGAAGGAGCATAAATTACGTCCAGTGAATGTCTGTTCTTTAAGTGCTGAGTTTGCGGTTCATGATTTTGGACCCTCTCCAGATTTTAAACTGGATGGTAGTGCCGTATTGTACAGTGATAAATCAGCCATTGTTTACTATTTTCTTTTCAGCAATCGTCAGCGATATAAAATGTGGAAGAATGGGCGTAATCCCTCCTTTGGCACTCTGGCTGGTGAGGGAGAAGATCAGAAATTTGTCATGGAGTCCTATAAGCTGCGTGAGAACAGTTGGGACGGTGATTCTCATGGTCTTTTGCTGAATACAGAGACCAATTGGCTGAAAGATCCTAAAGTTTTGACTGAAGAACCGGGAACAAATCCCTATCTTGTGGAATCTGATAAACTTATTATTTTCAAGAAAGGTGATGGATGTTATCAGCAGGATGAAACCATGACTATCTCCGAGATAACCACGGATAGATATGAGGAACTTCGTAATTCCCGATACAAGTTTGAAAATCAGTGGAAAACAGTAACTTCGTATCACGGAATACCCGGCGTTTGGATTACTGATTTAGAGGAGAAGAACTGGCGTCAATTGCGCTCACTGGATGGTATTCAGACGATTCAGGTGATACCGGTGTATTATGGTCTTTATACCTGGGGCAAAGAGGCTGCCGGTATTCTGATTCTCCAACCATCTGATCTGATGCAGTTTACGATTCAACTCGGTGATGCGACTCAAAACGCAGATAGCGGTGATCTATTCGACGTTTACGAAAAGAAGACCAGTCCCATCAGTCATGATGTTATTGGGTATCACGAAGATAAATACAAAGGCACCATCCGTGTCATTCGGAAAATAAATGACAAGTTGATTTGCGAATACCAGACCAAACTCCATCTGACCGGGATTTTTAAAGAAGATACTGCCGTCTCTCAACGAGATAAGTCGATTCAGGGCAGGATCCTCTAATAATGGTAGCAAAATATTTTTTGCCTGTATGGGTTTTGGGGCTTGTCTGGATTGTATCTCTGGGTTTGGGATGCAGTAATGACAGCACGGATTCTATAGATCAAATCGTTGTTCTGGATATTTCTCCGGCTGTCAAACCGGATCACTCGGAATTGATCAGTCATAATCTCCTGACACTCACCTATTCCTGGAAAACCGGAAAGACATTCAAACCAACCGGGGACAGTATTCAGGCCAAGGTTCATTTTATGGACTCTGCAGGGAAAATCATATGGCAGGACGATCATGTTCTGCCGGATCCGGTGAAAAATTGGTCACCAAATCAGACTTATCAGTATTCAAGAACCTGTTACATTCCTCTTATTCCGAAACAGACCGATATTCGAATTATGATCGGTATGTTTTCTGTGGGGAATAAGACGCGATACAGCCTGGTGCCGGAGAAGCAATCGGTATCCCATCCGGTAAATTCATCGAAAATTCATGTTGCTGATCTCATAGTGAAACCACCCATTAAACCCGAAGATCTTCCTGGCGCAAAAATTGAAAATCTGGAGGGCTGGTTTAAACGGGAACGCGATGAGAAATCTATGAAACGATGGCAGTGGATGAGTCGGAAAGCAACCTGCCGACTGCGTCATCCCGGCCGGGATGCCCGATTGATGATCCGCGGGTGGCTTCCGACTTCGGATATAGGTGAACCCAGCGGATTGCGATTTCTTCTTGGTGAGACGGTTCTGGGTGAGTATCAGGGTGTTTCCAATGAATTTGAATATATATTTGATGTACCCCAGACGATGTTCGGGGACAGTGACAGCCTGATACTGACGCTGGAATCAGACAGGGATTATCGCCCGGCTGAAATGGGTCAGGGAACAGATAATCGCGATCTGGGCATTATGATCAAACAGTTATATTTTAATTAGAGGTATTGCAGGATTTAATTAACAGGATGCATTTTCTGCATGGGAGTGGAGGAATATATGAAATACAAAGTTTTGATTGACAGTAATCGATTGCAGGACCGGGTCAAAGAACTGGGTGAGATAATCTCCAGAGAGTATGAGGGCAAGGATCCCCTTCTTGTCGGTGTTCTGAAAGGTGCCTTCATCTTCATGGCGGATCTGTCCCGGGCGATTACCATCCCGCATACAGTGGATTTCATGGCTGTTTCCAGTTACGGATCCAGTACAACCACATCCGGTGTGGTCCGGATTATGAAAGATCTTGATGCTCCGCTCTTTCACCGGCATATTATTGTTGTGGAGGATATTGTTGACAGTGGCCTGACCCTCCAATATCTGACGCGCCTGCTCATGGCCCGGTCACCGGCTTCTTTGAAGGTGTGTGCACTTCTGGATAAGGTATCCAATCATCCTGAAGAAAAATTAGCGGATTATATGGGATTTGATATTCCCAATAAATTTGTTATTGGATATGGGCTTGATTTTGATCAGCACTACAGGAATCTGCCATATATTGCTTATTTTGAAAGTGACGAACTCAACTGATGTACAGCAGACAGGAAATGAATATGGATAAGACCATCCGTGTTGCGCGAAAACAGTGCAAGGCGGATCTTGTGTTGAAAAATGTGCAGCTCATCAATGTATTCTCCCACGAAATCTATCCAACTTCCATTGCTGTTTCCGAAGGGATGATTGCGGCTGTGGGAGACGGTTATGAAGGTGAAACCGAAATTGATCTCAACGGAAAATACGTGGCACCGGGGTTCATTGACGGACATCTTCATATTGAAAGTTCCATGGCGCCTGTGCAGGAATTTGCCCGTACGGTTGTTCCTCATGGTACCACAACGGTGATTATTGATCCCCATGAAATCGCAAATGTCATGGGAACCACCGGCATCACATATATGCTGAAAACAAGCAAATACAATCCCCTCAATGTTTATGTCATGCTGCCATCATGTGTCCCTGCCACACCCATGGAAACTGCAGGCGCTGAATTGAAAGCACTGGATTTGTTTCCCATGCTTCAGGATCGCTGGGTGCTGGGTCTGGGGGAAGTCATGAATTTTCCCGGTGTTCTCAATCGGGAAGGTGACGTACTTGATAAACTGAAATTATCTGAAGGACGTATAATTGATGGACATGCACCTGGCGTCACCGGACCTGATTTGAATGCCTATATCGCTGTTGGTATTAAATCTGATCATGAATGCACCAATGTTGAGGAAGCCCGGGAAAAACTCCGGCTTGGGATGCATATCATGATTCGTGAAGGGTCAACGACGAAGAACCTTGCCGGACTGTTGCCTCTGGTAAATCAGGATAATATTTCACAGTGTTTTTTTGTGACCGATGATCGTGATCCAATCGAGCTTCTGGAACTCGGTCACATCGATCACATGATTAGGAAGGCGGTAAGTCTGGGACTGGATCCCATTTCTGCCATTCGCATGGCAACAATCAACACCGCTAAATATTTCGGATTGAAAAAGGTGGGAGCTGTAGCGCCGGGTTACGATGCGGATCTCGTCGTGCTGGACGACCTCGAAAAATTCAAGATTTCACAGGTTTACAAAAACGGTGAATGCGTGGGCATGGATGGCAAAGCTGTTTTTGAACCTGCATCACACAGCAATATCAGGCTTCGAGGATCGGTAAACGTTAAATGGATTGAGCATGAACACCTCAGGATAAAAGCAACTTCTAATAAATTCCGAGTAATCGATCTTGTACCCGGTCAGATTGTGACACAGAGCAATGTTGAGAGTGATCCGAAAACTGAGGACGGATTTCTAGTGTCTGATCCTCAACGGGATCTTTTGAAAATTGTCGTCATAGAACGCCATTACGGATCCGGTCAGATGGGTATAGGTGTTATTCGGGGTTTCAAACTGAAAAAGGGAGCGATTGCCAGTACCATTGCTCACGATTCCCACAACATCATCTGCGTTGGTGTGAACGATGCCGATATTTATCAGGCGTGCGTTCAGCTGGTGAGGCAGCAGGGAGGTCTGGCCATTGCCGTGGGCGGTGAAACAGTCGACTCCCTGCCTCTTCCTATTGCCGGACTGATCGCTAATCAATCTATGGAAAAAACACGGTCGAAACTGGAAGATATGGTGCGTATCTCAAAAGAACTCGGGTCGGACCTGGGAAATCCATTTATGACGCTTTCGTTTATGGCGTTACCGGTGATTCCTAAGCTAAAACTTACGGATAAAGGACTATTTGATCTTTCAACCTTCGCGTTTGTCGATCTGTTTTTGTAAAATACCTTTGCAAGATATATTAACGAAGACCTTCAGGGATAGGTTTCATGGTCCATTTGCATCTCAATTCTCCAAGTAAGGAGTTGCAACGCAGGTGAAACCGGCTGGTCTGGACACCGATCAGTTCACGACCCTGGTCATCTGAATGCGGAAATATCACTCGATAGATCTCCCGACCGTGACTGAGGAAATTAAGGTAAAACCAGGCTTCTTCAGGTCTCAGATTAATTTTTTCGATGAGTATAGGTTTCACCGGGGATGCCGTGTCACTGCAAAGTGTCAATTGCCAGACAGGATTCATTCCTGTCAGCTTATTCCACTTTTCTTCATAACAGTATAATCCAAGATAAAATTCATTTCCTCGGTTAAACGTCAGAATTTCTCGCTCAGCCGCCCGTTCAAGATCGTCCGTATCCAGTTGCATCCGGTTCTTCATGGCTGCCAGATATGCCTGTTTCACTTCCCATGACCGGTATATACAATTCAGATCCGCTATGCCAATAAACCGGTGATGGAGTTCATCATGGGAGGACCAGTTGTGCACGGTATCGTCATAGTCGGCCAACATGTACATCTCATCACCCGGTGAAGAATAGTACCGAGGTGATCCGCAGGCCATCGCCAAAACAACTAGACCCAATAGACTCAAATACAAGGTGATCCGGATCATGGCTGATTCCCACCTTTCTTATCTGCAATGGGATTTGTATAGGAAACAGGATGTCCGGAGAAATCCAGTGTTTCGTATCCGTTGGGAACGTTCGGCGTAAAATCAGGTGTTTCCTTGACAGCCGAATAGTTCATGAAATCAAGCATATTCCGGTTTCCCGCAAGATCAAAAATTGTCAGAGTGAAATCGCCGCTACTGCTTTCCGGATTAAATGCTAGAATCAGATAATCAAACAGATTCTCAGGCGTTCTCGGCAGAAGACGGTAGGCCGTGAGTGATTTGATCGGAGAATCTGCGGTTTCCACCTGGAATTTCTCCTGCAATTGTTTCGGTCGGGCAAAAATTTCCAGAGGTGACCAGAGTTCAGGAGTAGATTCTGCCGATTGAATCAAGGCCTGGCGATCCTCCGGAAGAATCATGAACAGTGTTTTTCCGTTGCTGGCCAGAATATTCCGGGGTGACGAGGTATAGTCCCAGCGGAATTTATCCGGTGATTTATATACAACAGTTCCTTTGGCTCTGATGGTTTGTCCGGTAGTTAAGTTAAAATTTTCCTGGGAGAATTTGTAAGAGAAAGCTGGATGCGCCTGGATTTTATCCATCAATCCGACCAAGGTTTGGGGTAGCTTCGGGATTTGATTATCAGCAGCCTGTAACCGGATACCACCAAAAATTGTAAGTAAGAGCAGAAGTAATTTAAATATCCTCATACAATCCTGTTTCCTCAATTTCCTGTAATCTGCCCAGGTATTCATCCCTGTCAATAATAATTTCCCGGGGTTTAGATCCGATATGAGGACCCACAACACCGCACAATTCCATGGAATCAATCAGCCGGGATGCACGACTGTGCCCCACTTTCAATCGCCTTTGCAGCATAGAAATGGATGCCAGGCCGGTTGTCAGTACAAGTTTTACGGCATCCTCATACAAAGGATCATCCACATCATTGGAATTTTCCCGCGCCTCTTCCATGGTGGTGAATATGGAATCTTCATCCTCAATGTCGGGCTGTGTTTTGAGGAACTCCACTACGCGTTTGACCTCGCCCTCAGAAACAAATGCACCGTGTACCCGCAGAAGCTGCGATGTACCTGGTGGAATGAAGAGGCAGTCACCCATTCCCAGGAGTTTCTCCGCCCCCATACTGTCAAGAATCGTCCGGGAATCGATGCGAGATGCTACCTGGAAGGCCAGGCGGCAAGGCAAGTTCGCTTTGATGACCCCCGTGATGACATCTACAGAAGGTCTCTGAGTGGCGATGATTAAGTGAATCCCGGACGCCCGAGCCATCTGAGCCAGTCGCTGTATGGCTTCTTCAATGGCGGAAGGTGCCGAGAGCATCAGGTCCGCTAACTCGTCAATCACGATAACCAGATATGGGAGTGGCTCTCCATCACCCTCGTAACCCGGGTCTGATACCTTCGTATTGTACTGATCGATGTTTCTCACACCGGAAGATGCCAGAAGACGATACCGCCGCTCCATCTCTTCCACTGCCCAGTTCAGAGCGTCCGGCGTGAGTTTAACGTCTGAAATCACCGGTTCCCGGAGATGGGGAATACCATTGAAGTCACATAGTTCCAGCATTTTTGGATCAATGAGAATGAGACGCAACTCTTTAGGTGTGCAATTAAACAGCAAACCGGTAAGGATCGTGTTGATGCAGACGCTTTTACCCGAACCGGTGGCGCCGGCAATGAGCAGGTGCGGCATTTTCTTCAAGTCCGCCACAAACGGATGGCCTGATGTATCCTTACCCAGAGGAATAATGAGTTTTGATTTCTGGGTTGCTTGATAAAACTCCTGGGACTCCAAAACCTCTTTTAGATAAACGGTTTCCCGACGCTTATTGGGTATTTCAACTCCCAGAGTGGATTTCCCGGGCACCGGCGCGACACGCAATCCGAATTTTGCTTTCAAGCCAAGTGCCAGATCAGCCACCAAACCTGTAATCTTGGAAATTTTTACACCTGGCGCCGGTTCAATCTCATACCGTGTAATTACGGGACCGGGGCATACCTCTGTCACACGGCTCTGAATATTGAATTCATTAAGTTTGCTTACGAGCATCTCGGAATTTTTCAGCAGTTCGCTCTCCGGTTCCCGCTGGGAAATCACCGGCGTATCAGTCAAATATTCAAGTCCCGGAAGTTCAAAATCTGTCAGCCGGGTTCGAATGATGGGTGAAAATGCCGGTCCTTCAATCTCGGGAGGTTCATACTCCTCATCGAAAAGTTCCGGCTGGCTGCCTTTGGAATTCGGTATCGCAATTACCGGCGGTTCCTCTGTACTGGCTGTCATTCTTTCATCCTGGAGTGCTTTTCGTGCAATAGTTTTCTGCTCAGCTTTCTGATCCCGAATGTACTGCCGCTTTTCGCGCCAATGATGAAATTTCAGTTTCAAAGCATTGAGAGTCGCGGTCACAGCGCTGGAAAATTTCCGTCTTAAAAACGATAGGATTTCATAATAGGAGATGTCTGTGATCAGTAATATGGATATGAGGAGACAGGAAAGCAGGATAACATCGCCACCGTACCGGCCAAAATAACTTTTTAACACTTCTTTAATACTTGTACCAAGTGCGCCACCCGGTGAGATGGAGACGTTCCTGACGATCACAGCTGCGGGACCATGGAATGCGAATAGACCACACAGGGATCCTGTCATCATCAGAAATCCGATAAATCGAACCCGGATCCGCTCTATCCTGCGATGTCGGATCGCCAGGATTCCCAGGAAGAACAGAACCAAAGGAAATATCCAACTGATAAATCCAAACGCGGTATACAGGCCATGAGAAGTATAAATCCCGGCAACACCGCATCGATTGAACTTTATATTATTTACCAGGCTCAGAGTAAGCAGACTGATAACGAGAAAAATCGTAACCGCCGACAAAACAATTCCCAGTGATTCCTGAACCCATTTGGTCTTCAGGAATTGAAACCATGAATTTGTATTGCTGGCACGCGCTGAATCGGCGTTTTTCTTTTTTTT